>JYMV01047942.1_pt1 | contig 11938 bp, 11 predicted proteins | sample 338911 | NCBI WGS metagenome assembly JYMV01 (sample SAMN03354496, study PRJNA234377) | hydrothermal vent metagenome | biome: Deep sea; feature: Hydrothermal plumes at the Eastern Lau Spreading Center, Western Pacific Ocean; material: Seawater | place: Tonga | collected 2009 | depth 2000 m m | reverse complement strand
CCAGTTCATAATTCTTGGTAAATTTACCATCTTTTTTCTTTACCGGTTCATCTCCATCTTCACCACCACCAACATTCTGAACATCAGTTTTTAATGGTTGATTGGTTAATGCCCCAGGAACTTGCCCTTCCTTTGCCTTTGCCTCATTTACAACACTTTCTTCCCATTGCTCAGACCTAACCTGACCACTAGCCGGCGCAAATACTTCAGAGGTGGTTTCATTCTTAGAGAAATCTAATTCTATACTGACTTTTGCACTAACATTGCCATCACCAACTATCTTACCAATAATATCAGAGACTCTATTTTGTAGAGTCAGTTCCATTTTATTTTTTAGATTATCTGCCTCTTCACCACCATCAGCATTATTCGTGCTTAGTAAATTGCCAGCCGTGTCAACCACCGAAATATTATTTTCCTCAAGCCTCGGGACAGACCTACTTACTAAAGCAACAATTGATTTAATTTGCTGATTCGATAATTTGGCCCTAGAATCTATTATTATAGACGCAGTAACATTTCCTCTTTCTCTGGAAAATACAGAGTTTGGAGGAATTGCAATGTGAACACTGGAGTTATTTACGTCCTTTATTTTATTGATTGACTTAGCTAACTCCAACTCCATCATTTTCTTCAACCGGGCAGTTTCCATATTCTTGCTCAAGCCCATTCGTTGCCCGGAATCGAAGAAATCTAAATTATCGCTTTTGCTTGGCAGTCCTTCGGCTGATAGGTTTAGTCTTGCTTTATATACTACATCCCTAGGTACCAAGATCGCCCCAGTTGTTTCATTGAGTTTAAACGCTATACCTTTTTTACTCAAATGATCCATGATGGCTGTTGTATCTGTGCCATCTAGATTACTATATAGAACTCTATAGTTGGGGGTCATGCCCCAGAACATTATTCCTATAATTAAAGCTATGCCAAAGGTTATGCTGCCAATAATGCCAATTTGCTTTGGGGCACTTAAATTGGCAAAATTATCCCATGCCGTTTTTTGATTTTCCATCTTATCCTAATTTATTAAATTGACATATTAGAGATATCTCTGTATGCTTTTAAAACTTTCTGCGTAGATGCAATAAGAATTTGAGTTTTAACCTCAGCAACTTCAGATGCAATCTTTGCATCGATTAATGATACATTTGGATTCCCCAGTGAAAATTCATTACTCCAATGCTTGCTTGATTCTTGTGCTTCAATTACGTTTTCCACCGCATCTTTGAGGGATTCCTGAAACCCTTTGACACCTTGATTTGAGCCAAGTTCATCTGGAGTTCCAGATGCCTTCATTACATCAATTTTCATCCTGGTCAGCATGCCAGCGTTACTTATCTCCACAAACCCTCCACTAATTTATTATTATACACTTAAATACCCTATACAAGTATCGTTCCACTATTTGCCAATCAAGCCACTTTGCTTTATTTTATATTGCAATGTTCTGACTGATATTCCTAAATATTCAGCAGTTTTCCTTCGATTCCCACCAAATTCTTCCAAAATTTTATCTAATGTTTTTTCTTTTGAGTGAATTTTAATATCTTCAGCAGAAATCACGGTGTTTGATGAAATACAAGCCCGTTGTATTACATTTCTTAATTCCCTGATATTTCCAATCCATGAGTAATTAGTTAATTTTAGCATAGCTTCAGGGCTAAGTGTCAACTTTTTGTCATATTCATTTGAGAAAGTGTCCATAAATTGATTAGCAAGAATTTTTAGGTCTTTTGGTCTATTTTTCAAAGATGGAATGTCTATCTCTATTATGTTTATACGATAATATAAGTCCAATCTAAATTTTTTCTCTTCAATTTTATCCACCAGATTGGCGTTAGTCGCCGCAATTACATTTAGGTCTACCTCAGTCTCATTTTTACAACCAATGGTATCAACAAACCCAGTTTCCAAAACCCGAAGTAGCTTTGCTTGTAGTTCAATATCCATCTCCCCAATTTCATCTAGAAACAAAGTTCCACCAGTAGATTGGATGAACTTACCATCGTGGCGTTTGTGTGCACCAGTAAATGACCCTTTTTCATACCCAAATAACACTGATTCAAGCATACCCTCTGGTATTGCTGCACAATTAACGGCAACAAATTCCCCCTTTCTGCCAGAATTTGCATGAATGTGGTTGGCAACAACATCTTTGCCAACCCCGCTTTCACCAGTTAATAGAATAGGAACTTTTTTATCTCCAATTTCATGAATCTCGTTTTTTATTTTTTTCATTGATTCGTCTTCAGCAACAAATCCTGATTCAATTACAGGTTTTTTATATTCTTCTATGGAACGAATTAATGTATTCTTCTTAAATGGCTTTGTGATAAAGTCCTTTACTCCCATCTGCATGGATTGTACAGCTCTATCAATTGTTCCATAGGCAGTCATCAGAATTATGGGCACATCAGAATTAATATTCTTTACTAACCAAAGGCCATCTTCACCAGGCATTTGTATGTCTGAAATAATAAGAGAATATTCAGTATCTTGTATTTTTTTCAAGGCTTTTTTCGCACTATTAGCGTTATCAACTAAGTACCCAGAATTCTCCAGTGTTTCACATACACTGTCTAGTAATTCATCATCATCATCTACTACTAATATCTTATCCATTTTTACGACCCCCTTGCATGCTTTTCTCTAAAGGAATATTTATGTTTATTAGAATTCCTTCATTAATGTTCTTCTTGTAATTGATATGTCCACCATGAGCCTCAACAATAAATTTAACCACATTCATACCAATACCACTACCCCGCTCTTTGGTACTCTGGTTGCGGGAAAATATATCTATTTCTTCGTCCACACCCCCACAATTATCAGAATAAGTAAACTTACAAAAAGTGCCACTTATTACCGACTTAATTACTATCCTAGGGTTGGAGCTTTTAGTTTCCAGGGAGTTATTGACTATATTGGTCAACATATTGATTATCATCTTATTGTTCCCGACAAACCCAATATTTGAGCCATGTCGCTCAATGGAAGTGTCTGGATACAGGTGTTGTAATTCGTTTATAACTTCAAACGAGTTAATAGCTTCAACTTTGTTGTCAGTAGAAAAAACCAGCATTTCGTCCAATAAGTTTGTGATGGAATCTAAACTACTTATGATTTTTTTAATTTTTGTCTCATCAGACGAATCTTGATTATTGTCAAGCAACATTTCTGCTTGTAATCCGGCGATGGATAAAGGGGTTTTAATTTGATGAGAGATACTGCCAGCCATTTCACCAAGAGCCAGCAACCTCATAGTCTTTGCTTTGGCCTCAATAATATCTACAAGTTTAGTGTAGTCTATGATGAAAATGACCTGATTAACGCCATCCTGGTTAATTTCCAATCCTACATAATTTCCATCTCTTAAGGAGTAAAAAAGACCAGAGATTTCCATCGTAAAATTATCTAAATATATTTTTGACCAAGTTTCACCCTTAATGTCTCTACCAAGTAAGCCCCCAACATTATCATTTGCTTCAACAACAAGACCATCTGGATTAACAATAATAATTCCAGTTTTAAAATTATGTATATTCATCACCAAAAAAATCCTAAGAAATATTCATTCTTTTCATTTTTTCCAACAGTGTTGTTCTTTTGACCCCAATCACTACCCCAGCATCTTTAATATTACCATCACAGCTCTTCAGAGCATCCACGATTAGCTTTTTTTCAAATTCCAAAACCGATTCCTTCAGTGGTTTTTTAATCTTTCTAATTGGTATTGACTCACCAATCGTATTATCATGATTAATTGTAAGGGAGTTGCTACTGCCACTAATCAGGTTTTGTGCATCAATCATTGATATTTTACTATGCTGAAAAAAGGCAGCCGCCCTTTCAACGAAATTCACCACTTCTCTAACATTCCCTGGCCAACCATAGCCAGTCAAAACTTTGGCAGCATCATCATCTAAACTGATTCCACCAAGAATTCTATCTTCCGAAAAGTGAACAACTAATGGCAAAATATCTTCTTTTCTTTCCCTCAGTGGCATAATCTCAACTGGAATAACATTTAAACGGTAATATAGGTCTTCCCTAAAATCACCATTTGCAACTTTTTCATGCAGATTTGCATTAGTAGCCGAAATTATCCTTATATCCACCGAAATTTCTGAATTTCCTCCAATCCTCTGAACAGTTCTTTCCTGTAAAACCCGAAGTAGTTTGGTTTGCATAACCAGGGGCATTTCCCCAATCTCATCTAAAAACAGGGTACCACCGTTGGCTTGTTCAATTTTCCCAACCTTATCTGCATAAGCCCCAGTAAAAGAACCTTTTTTGTAGCCAAATAATTCACTTTCCAGCAGATTATCAGGAATAGCACCACAATTAATGGCAATAAAAGGCATAAGCTTCCTAGTGGAATTTCTATGGATTGTGTTTGCGGCTACTTCTTTACCCACCCCACTTTCCCCAAGTATAAGGACGGTGCTATTGGTATTTCCAATAATATCCAAACGCATCGCCAGGTTTTTTGTATGAATACTTTCCCCAATAACTTTTTTGTCGCCCCATTCATTTGACTTACCCATTTTTAGATTCATTAGTTCGTCTTGCATAGCAGGAAATGACAGGCTTGAACAACCTGCATGGGCTCCATTTATGATTATAACCCTACTATTTGATTTTAATATATATTTAACGCTTCTAGATAGATTAACGCCATCTAGTGTGGCATCTATAAAGACAATGTCATCTTTAAACGAGTGAGTGAGGATTTTGGCAACCCTTAATACTTCTGTTTTGGTGCCATAGCAAAACTCCAATTTATCCAAATAATCTATAACGACGTTTTCGTTTCCAATAATATAATTCATACAACCCCAGGTTTCAATTTGTAAAAACAAACAATTTTACTATATTTTTTTACTTCATGTTGCCTTTTTTTCAATTTATTGACTTTTTCACCCTGGCATTACAATTGCTTGACATTTAAAGTGAGTTTATGGTATCATTCCACTCAGTTATTATTTTATTGAATCCTTATGAAAACAACCAACCGTATAAAGTCATTTTTAATTCTCATTACAACCTTGCCTGGGGTGTCTTTGGCCGCACCAGAAATAGTGAGTGCCTCATCAATATTTCAAATGGTTATGGTGCTATTATTGGTACTATCGTTAATTTTCCTGCTCAACAAATTCGCAACCAAACAATTTTCAAAGTTAGGAGATGGCAAAATTAGTGTTATTGCATCAATTCCCGTTGGTCATAAAGAAAGAGCCGTTTTACTAGATGTTGAAGGCGAGAGAATATTAATTGGCGTTTCTACAGGTAGTGTCAGACACCTGTCTACCATCCATACGAATAAAGAGTTTATTCATTCTAAGGAGGAGTCAGATGATTAGATTTTTCTTACCCTTTCTACTGCTAATTCCAGAAATTAGTTTTGCTGGATTGGATCTAATAACGTCTTCAGAACCAGGCAAAGAGGTTGGAACAACATATAGTGTAACCATCGAGATGTTGCTTTTGATGGCTGGATTAACGATTCTTCCATCAGCTATTATGATGATGACATCCTTTACAAGGGTGATAGTTGTTTTGGCTATTTTGCGTCAATCTCTTGGCACTATGCAAACACCATCAAACCAAATTTTAATTGGTATGGCATTTTTCCTGTCAATTTTTATCATGGGACCTGTTCTTCAGGATATTAACAAGAATGCATTGCAACCACTTATGAATGGAGAGATGACTTCTTTCGAGGCTGTTAAAAGGGCAGAAACACCAATTAGGAATTTTATGTTGGCACAAACAAGAGATGAAGATTTGGCCATTTTCTTAAATATTGCAGAAATGAAAGACATGGAGACTAGCAGTGATGTTCCCTTTTCTATACTGGTGCCGGCATTTATAACTAGCGAATTAAAGACAGCTTTCCAGATAGGGTTCATGATATTTTTACCATTTGTCGTAATCGACTTGGTTGTTGCTTCTGTATTGATGTCTATGGGTATGATGATGTTATCCCCAATGATGATATCCCTACCATTTAAACTCATGCTATTTGTATTAATAGATGGGTGGTCTTTAATTATGGCATCTTTAGCCATGAGTTTTAATTAGGAGTTTCAACATGTCCCCAGATGACGTCTTACAATTAGGAAAGGATGCCATGACGGTATCAATTTTATTAGCCATGCCACTATTAGGAATAACTCTTGTATTGGGTTTAATTGTCTCAATCTTCCAGGCCGCCACCCAAATTAATGAAATGACGCTTTCTTTTATTCCAAAGTTGATAGGGTTAGTTGCCATCTTGGTATTATTAGGTCCATGGTTATTGGACGTAATTGTTAGTTACACAAGAGAGCTTTATCAGACTATCCCCGATGTAACAAGGTGAATGAATTACTCCAGATTCAGAATTTATATGCGGAGTTCTTGTTTAATTTTGTTCGCGTATTTTTCTTTATTGCTTTTGCCCCAATTTTCTCAGCATCCAAGAATGTTAAATTAAAAATAGGCACAGCGACATCTATCACAATTATGCTAATGGCGGTTTTACCACCAGGTAAAATCCCAGAAGAGGCTTTTACATTAGTATGGTTTGTTATAACTGAGGCCCTTATAGGGCTATCATTAGCAATGATACTCAAGATTGCCTTTGCTGTAACTGAGGTGGCTGGACATGCAATGTCCCAATCAGGAGGTTTATCATTTGCCGTAACAGCAGATCCGCAAAACGGTGCTCAAATACCAGTTTTGGGCAACTTCCTTTCAGTGGTTGCAATCCTTTTGTTTCTTTCAATGAACGGACTGGGCATGGTAATTCATGGCTTAACTCAAACTTACCACGACTTACCCCCAGGAAATTTACCTTCAATATCCTCTATAGAGGTTGTATGGAAATACAGCAGTACAATATTCACAACCTCATTCTTAATTGCATTACCAATCGTAACAGCTGTAACAATGTCAAATTTAGCTTTCGGAATTATGACTAGAACCGCACCACAAATTAACATCCTATCAATTGGTCTACCAATTTCATTATCAATTACACTCATAATGGTTTATTTTGGAATGGGAGGATTTATTGATTTAATGACAGAGTTATTTGTTAATGCTATTAGTTTGATGGGGGGCTTGTATGGCAGGTAAGGACGATTCCCAGGAAAAAACCGAAGAACCCACCCAGAAAAAATTAGATGACTCAAAAAAGAAGGGACAAGTAGCACGTTCAAAGGAATTAGTTATTTATTCCATGTTGCTGGTTTCCTCTGTTATTCTTCTATTTTTCACCCCAGCCATATATCTGAGCCTTGAGGAGCATACAATTAAGTCTTTTACATTCGATAGCCAAAAGCTTGAGGGTCCAGGGGTCATGATGGAGTCAATTCTTGAATGGATGTATTTATTCGCAGAAATGCTGACTCCAATAATGTTCATCACTGCTATCACTGCTATCGCCTCTTCAGTGGTTATGGGGGGCTGGGTAATGTCGATTGAATCAGTCAGACCCAAACTCGAAAAAATATCCCCAGCTAAGGGTTTAAAGAGAATTTTTTCCTCTAAAGGTTTGATGGAGCTAATTAAATCAATTATCAAAATAACAGTGATAGGTTCTATTTCCTATTTAGTTATGGATTATTACATGCCAGATATTATGTTTTTGTCCTCAATGGATTTAAGGTTATCCGCCATAAGTTCATTAAATATGCTCGGGTACTTTTTTCTATTTGCCTCATCAGGTTTATTATTGGTTGTCCTCGTGGACGTGCCCTTTCAAATACACTCCACGAAAAAAGAGTTAATGATGTCAAAACAAGATATTAAGGATGAAATGAAGGATACTGATGGCAGGCCAGAGGTTAAAATGAAAAGGAGAGAACTTGCTAGGAAATTAGCCTTCGCAAGACAAATGGATGATGTACCAACGGCCGATGTTGTTATTACAAATCCGACACATTACTCGATAGCAATCAAGTATAATGGTACGGATGATGCGCCAATTGTGGTTGCCATGGGCACAGATATGCTGGCCTTAAAAATCAGAACAATAGCTAAGCAATATAACGTAAATGTGGTGGAATCTCCACCATTGGCACGTTCTTTGTATTACTTCTCAAATGTAGGAGAGCCAATACACCATGGCTTGTATGAAGCAGTAGCAAAATTACTGTCATATGTTTATCAACTACAAGATTTCCAAAAGAATGGTGGCAACAAGCCAACTTTAACTGATATTGAAATTAACAAAGAATTAAGAAAATAAAATAAAGTAAATAAAATGATAATGACAAAGATAACAGATATTTTTAAACACGGGTTGGGAACACCAATAGCAGTGCTAATTATAATGGCAATGATTATTTTGCCACTTCCCACTTTTTTATTAGATGTATTTTTCACCTTCAATATAGTGCTTTCACTTATTGTTTTAATGGCTGCAATTTATGCCGCCAGACCCCTGGAGTTTGCGTCTTTTCCCACAGTTATACTTATCGCTACACTTTTCCGATTGGCCCTTAATTTGGCATCAACCAGAGTGGTATTGCTAAATGGTCATGAGGGTGGCGATGCCGCCGGTAAGGTTATTGAGGCATTCGGTTCCGTAGTTATCGGCGGAAATTATGCTGTAGGTATTATTGTCTTCTCAATTATGGTTATTATTAACTTCGTTGTAGTTACTAAAGGTACTGGCAGAGTTGCAGAAGTTTCAGCTAGATTCACATTAGATGCTATGCCAGGTAAGCAAATGGCAATTGATGCTGATTTATCTGCAGGTTCCATTGACCAACAACAGGCTAAGACTAGAAGAGATGAGTTATCTATCGAATCAGACTTTTATGGTTCAATGGATGGTGCTTCTAAATTTGTTAAAGGTGATGCTGTTGCCGGAATTTTAATCCTATTCATTAACGTTGTTGGTGGATTGGTAATTGGAATGGGTACATACGGGTTAGACCTTTCTACGGCCACTGAGTATTATATTCTTTTAACAATTGGTGATGGTTTGGCAGCTCAAATACCAGCCCTATTGCTTTCCACAGCAACAGCCATTATCGTGACTAGGGTTTCCTCATCAGAGGATATGGGAACCGACATTAAAACCCAATTAATCAAGCCGAGGGGCGTCGTAATTACCGCTTCCATTATTGGAATTATTGGTTTAGTTCCAGGAATGCCAAACATGATCTTCTTATCAATTTCAATTATTTTATTTGTTATTTTCTTTTATATAAAGAAAACAGCCGAGGACAAAGTTGTAGAGGAGATAAAAGAGCAAGCAGTCCAGAAAAAGCCCAAGGCACCGAAGGAATTGAGTTGGGATGACTTATCACTAGTTGATGATTTATCCCTAGAAGTTGGCTATCGTTTGGTTCAATTAGTGGATATTACAAAGGGCGGACACTTAATTGATAAAATCAAGGGAATTCGCAAGAAGATATCTTCTCAAATGGGTTATTTGGTCCCACCAGTACACATTAGGGACAATTTAGATTTAGATCCAGATGTTTATAAAATTTATATTATGGGGATTGAGGTCGATTCAGGCACCATACAAAAAACAAAGCAATTAGCTATTAACCCCGGTGAGGTTTATGGAGAATTGGATGGTCAAAAAACTACTGAACCAGCTTATGGCCTGCCTGCTGTGTGGATTTCAGAAGAACTAGTAGATAAGGCTAATTCTTTTGGCTATACGGTAGTAGATCCGGGCACAGTAATTGCTACTCATATATCTAGAGTTATAACTGAAAATATCGCAACATTCTTTGGAATCGATGAAGTACAAAATATGATTAAACAAGTAGAGAATTCTTCACCTAAATTAGCTGACGAATTAAAGTCAGATAAGGTTAATTTTGGTCTATTCGTTAGGACTTTGCAAAAACTACTAGAGGAAGGTGTGTCTATCCTTCAGTTTAAGAGCATCGCTACCTCGTATTTAAATGCCATGTCTAAAACTTCAGACGAGGAAGAAATGCTTAAAATAACCAGAGAAGGAATCGGTAATTTTATAGTATCACCTCTTCTAGAAGATGGAAAATTGCATGCTCTGGCCTTAGAGCCTGAATTAGAGCAAATTTTATCAGATGCAGTTAATAAATCTATGCAAACAGGCAGTGTTAATATTGAACCCACAATAGCCGAAAAGCTTGGGAGTTCACTCCGTGTTGCTTTGTCAGAAAACACCAATCTTGGAGAAAGTCCTACTATATTAACCGCTGGAAATCTAAGGTCGTTATTATCAGGTTTTTTTAGACATATGTTCCCTGAGATACATGTTCTATCGTATAATGAGGTTCCTTCAACTTCGAAGATTAATTTTGTAGGATCAATTGGATGATTATAAAAAAAATTGAAGCGGATTCAATGTCCGCTGCCTTAACTAGAGCAAAAGAGCTTTTTGGCAATGAGGCCAAAATTCACAGCACCGCCACTCTAACTAATGGAAAATTCCAGATAATCGCGTCGGCTAAAAAACTACGCCCTACTACAATTTCAAAACCAATTATGGTTATGGATGAACCATCACAGGATGGCAATTACTTAGAAGAGTTTGTTTCGGACAGGGAAGGTTTAATTTCACTTAGGTCAGACGTTGACCAAATTAGGCAGTCAATGGAAAACAAGATGGATAGTTTTTCAAAAACATTATATCAGGCATCTTGGGGCATGGAAACTAGAATGCACCCAACAATGCCCCAGGCCATAGGCATGCTTTTGGAAAATGGTATATCTGCTTCTGATGCAAAAGATTTAGCTGTTAATTTACCTAGGAGTGAATCGGCCACTGTAAATGTGGTTTCAGAGAGGATTCTTAATAAGGCTTCATTTGCTGAGGGTATTGCAAAAGGGATTAATTGTTTTATTGGTGCCACGGGCTCAGGGAAAACATCTGTTATGATTAAGAGTGCAATAGAGCTTTCTCAATCAGGGAACAATGTTTGTATGGTAGTTGGCGATGCAAATTCTCCTGGTGCCCACGACGATTTGGATAGGATAGGAAGCATAATTAATGTGGATGTATTTGCTGAACCATCAGATGTCCCAAGGGGGTACTATTCACATGTGCTTATAGACAACCCATCAGCCAATTCAATTAATTCAAATAAGGTAAGAAAGCATTTAGTAATCTCAGCATCTTCTCTAGAGCAAGTAAACGATAAGTTTTTGTATTTAAGATCCAAAATATCCTCAACAATTTTTACAAAATTAGATGAGGTGTCAAAAGTGGGTTTCCCAATCATGGTATCTTCAAAAATTGGTGCCCCAATTTCATTATTAAATAATTCACCTGACTTATCAAAGAAATTGCAAACAGCCAATAAAGATAACATTAAGGATTATATTTCATTTACCATTAATGATGATTCAGCAATGGTAAATAGCATTTCAATGGAGCATAAATATGCACAATAAAATAATTACAGTAGTATCTGGTAAAGGCGGCACAGGTAAAACCACCGTCGTTTCTAATTTAGCGGTAGCTATATCTTCGATAGGAAAGAGCGTGTTAGTGTTCGATGCTGACATGTCATTAGCTAATCTTGATATTTCCTTCGGTGTAAAGCCCAAGAAAACGATAGTTGATTTTGTCGAGGGCAAGGCAACTCTGCAGGAGGTAATTATTAAGGTTAGGGATAATATCTTTATGATCCCAGCACTATCAGGATTATCTGAGATGGAAAAGTTGACCCAATTGCAGCGTTCTGGGGTTTCAAATGCAGTATCACAGCTTAAAAAACACTTTGACGTCATATTAGTGGATTCTCCAGCAGGCATAACATCAAGGGCTACAGATTATATATTAGATTACGGCCAAGTTGTAGTTGTGTTAAATAATGATATACTATCACTGACAGATTCCTTCGCAACAATTAAAACTTTGCATAATAAAAAAGGAATTAAGGAATTTAAAATTGTAAACAATAAAATGACAGTATCAGAATCTACCGCATTATTCACA
>JYMV01030966.1_pt1 | contig 11939 bp, 8 predicted proteins | sample 338911 | NCBI WGS metagenome assembly JYMV01 (sample SAMN03354496, study PRJNA234377) | hydrothermal vent metagenome | biome: Deep sea; feature: Hydrothermal plumes at the Eastern Lau Spreading Center, Western Pacific Ocean; material: Seawater | place: Tonga | collected 2009 | depth 2000 m m | reverse complement strand
ACTCCTCGATCCGGGCAGTCGACCACATCACCGATGCGAGCAACCCCTGTGCCACCTGGTGGCCAGGATCGACCTCGAGGACCTCGCGATAACGGGACTCCGCCTGTTGCCAGTTTTCCCCTGCAAACGCGATATCCCCCTGCAACACGAGCAACTCCGGGTATTGCTTCGAGACAGCGCGAGCCCGATCGATCAGCTCTGCCACCTCCTTACCTCGGTCTCCAGGGAATCTGAAATCGGACCATGTCGAACGAGCCAGACCGACCAGCGCCTCGACACTTCGGGGATTGGTCTCGATGGCATCGCGGAAGTGGCTACGGGAATCGGGGTAGTTGTACTTGCTGTGGAGTGCCTTGCCGCTGGCGACATGAGCAGCCACCGATGTCTTGTTGATATCCAGAGCGCTGTCGTACATCACTTCGTATGCGTCACGAAATTTATTGAGGCCCTCACATGCTTTGCCGAACCAGACGAATTGCTCAGGCATCAGGCTTTGTGCATCTTCGCGTGACATCGCCTTGTATATATCGATGGCGATGCGAAGTCGCTTTTCACCTTCCGACCGCTTTCCCTGGTCAATCTTCACCAATCCGAGCATGCAATTCGCTTTGATGTGCTCCGACGAAACTGCCAAGGCCTTCTTCAGATGACGTTCTGCCGCATCGTCATTTCCACGATCTCGTTCCAGCTGTGCCACATCCGCCAATAGATCAGGATCATCACTCTTGAAGCGAGGGTGAGTCAGCAACGACTTCAATGCCTGATCAGGCTTTCCAGTCTCGCGAAACAGCCGAGCTTCCAGTAACGGGAACACTCCCGCTTCTTCATCCACCCAGTCGGTCGCGTCCTGATACTGCCCCGTTTCTATCAGATGCCGGAGTTCCTCTCGTTCATCGATATCCGATGAGACAGATGGAGAACTTCCGGTCAGCAATACGACGAGCGTGATGGTGGATCGAAACAGCATCAGAATATCTACTCCTGGCAACGGGGTTGTCTGGGTTCAGATCTCCGCATCCTACACCAGGTGCTCCTCAAGGGCAGTATTACGCCTCTGCCCCCGGCTCCCGGGCTCCCTGGACGCGCTGATTTGTCGTCATCCGCCTCACCATCCTAGACTCATATGACGGCAACAGCCGTTCCGGGAGTGACTAGCAGGAGGGAGCCCGTCGTGGCCGTGAAGTTCACAGAGAAAGCCGAGAAGGTGCTGCAGATCGCCCGAAGCGAGGCGAGGCGGCTCGGTCATGGCTATGTCGGGACAGAGCACATCCTGTGGGCATTGCTCCATCAACCCGATTCAGTGGCCGTGCAGGCCATCCTGAGATGCGACAGCACCGTGGAAGATTTGCTCGCTGCGCTCCGGGAAAGCCTGGGGAGGATTCCTAGCAGTTCCAGCGGCCTCTCATCGGAAACCACATACACACCGCATGCAAAGAGATGCCTCGAGCTCGCCAGAGAGCAAGCGGTACTTCTTGACCAGTACTACATCGGTACCGAACACCTGTTGATCGGACTGGGTCGAGAAGAAGAGGGAGAAGCCTCCCGAATATTGGCCGAGAGAGATCTCGGAAAAGACAGACTTCAGAATGTCATCCAGAGAATGCTGGGAGGTGATGTGGATCAAGCCCAAGGAAGCGCCGTCAAGAGAAGCGGTGTCGCGACTCCAACACTGGATTCAAACGGCGTCGATTTGACCGCCATGGCAGCACAGAACAGGCTCGATCCAGTCATCGGTCGTCACAAGGAAATCGAACGTATCATCCAGATCCTCTCGAGGAAGACAAAGAACAATCCGGTCGTCATGGGTGAACCCGGCGTCGGAAAAACTGCCATCGTTGAGGGGCTCGCCCAACGCATCGCTGACAACTCAATTCCGGATGTACTGGCTCGCAAAAGAGTTGTTTCCCTCGACCTTGCCTCGCTTCTTGCGGGGACCAAGTACCGTGGTGAATTCGAGAAACGCATCAAGGCGATCATCAAAGAGATTTCAGAATCAGGAAATGTCATCCTGTTCGTTGACGAACTGCACACGATCATGGGAGCAGGAGCATCGGAGTCCAGCCTCGATGCCTCGAACATCCTCAAGCCAGCGCTGTCGCGTGGCGAGATCCAGTGCATCGGAGCCACCACCCTCGACGAGTACCGCAAACACATTGAAAAAGATGGCGCCATGGAGCGCCGTTTCCAGCCGATCATCGTCGACCCACCGAATCGAGAGGATGCACTGGAAATTCTCACCGGGCTCCGCGACACCTTTGAAGCCCACCACCGGGTCCAGATCACGGATTGCGCTCTCGAGGCATCTGTGGATCTGTCGATCCGTTACATCTCGAACCGCTTTCTTCCCGACAAGGCCATCGATGTCCTCGATGAAGCCTGTTCCTGCGAGCGACTGCAACGGACCACCCGTCCGCCCGATGTGACAGAGGTCGAAGCGCAGATCGATCAACTGCAACGCGAAAAGAACGAGGCCGTCTTCTCGCAAGATTTTGAACTGGCTGCAGAGATCCGTGATCACCTCGAAAACCGAAAGAACTTCAAGGAGCAGATGATCCAGGACTGGAAAGCCAGCGCCAAGGAAGTCGACGGAAAAGTGGATGCAGCAAGTATCTCACACACCGTCGCCGAGATGACCGGAGTTCCGATTCAGAACCTCCAGGAGGAAGAAGCCACAAGGCTCAAGAAGATGGAAGAAACCATCCACCTCGATGTGGTGAGTCAGGATCATGCGATCAACTCCATCAGTCGCGCAACTCGCAGGGCCAGAGCAGGACTACGTGATCCGCAGCGCCCGATGGGTTCCTTCGTCTTCGTTGGCCCCACCGGTGTCGGAAAAACCCTTGTCGCGAAGTCGCTCGCCAAGTTCCTGTTCGGAACCGAGGACGCCCTGCTTTCCATCGACATGTCTGAATACTCGGAGAAGCACTCCGTATCGCGCCTGATCGGCTCCCCTCCTGGCTATGTGGGATACGATGAAGGTGGTCTGTTGACCGAGAAAGTGCGCCGGAAGCCATACATGGTGGTACTCTTCGACGAGATCGAAAAAGCTCACACCGACATCTCGAACACACTTCTTCAGGTACTCGAGGAAGGCCGTCTCACGGACGCCTTTGGCCGCAAGGTCGACTTCAGAAACACCATCGTCGTGTTCACCTCGAATCTTGGTGTGAGAGAAGCAGAGAGTCGCTCTTCTCTCGGCTTCGGGGATGCCCAGGAGGACAAGGATGCTTCCAATCAGGCGGTGATGGAGGCGGTGAAAGATTTCTTCCGCCCCGAATTCCTCAACCGCGTCGATGAAGTTGTTTTCTTCAACGAGTTCACCGAACAGGACCTCGTGAAGATCCTCGATCTCGAGGTTGCCAAGCTGGAAAATCGCATCGCCGGTCTCTCCCTGGTCATCAACATCGAAGAGGCTGCGAAGGTCCGACTGGTCAGAGAAGGATCGGGCCCCGGAACCGGCGCTCGAGGTCTACGTCGAGTGCTCGAAGATCATCTCCAGGATCGAATCGCCGATCTGATCCTTGACGGGAAGCTCATTGGTGGCGGCCTCGTCAAGGTGACCATCAACGAAGAAGACCAGATCTCCGTACTGGTCGAACAGAAAAACGTCGTCAACTGAGATCGAACTGCTGATTTGAGGCAGAGCCCGCCAGGCCCGTGGGTCCTCCAGCCAGGAGGATCCCGGGCTTTTTTTTCTGCTAGTATGCAACGGGTTCGGTGGAGATAGAGGTAACGATGGAACTTCAAGATTGCCCCCACTGCGGATCCCCGGTCGAGTCCAGCAGCATCTGCTGCAAAGCTTGCGGTAGCGATGTCGAGACTGGCTGGGGAGATCCAGCCGAGATTGATTACCAGTCGATAGAACTGCCCGAGGAAGACTCGAACCCTGTTGCGCCACTGGAAGCGGTACGGAATCGCCGCAGAAAAATAGGCTTGGCGCTTCTCGGCGGATTAATGGTAAGTATGTATTGGTACGGCATTTTCCAGCCAATAGAGGCGCTCCTGGTATGGCTCGTCATCGGCTTGTACTTGCGCAGGGTTCAACAGGAAGGGTGAACCACTTCCTGTGTAGTGCCGTCACTCATTCAATCGCTGCTGTTCGATTTTTCCAGGGCTCCTCGCCACGCCACCGTCGTGATTCCGAGCAGCACCAACGGCCCCCCGGACCAGAAGGCCGCCGGTGGCGTCTCCCCCAGCCAGAGCCAGACCAGTAACGGCGCCAGCGCCACCTCGCCCAGAAAAGCAGTCGATACCACCGATGGCGGAAAATGCCGCAGCGCGGCGTTGAGCGGGGTGTGCCCCAGCAGGGTCGGAAACAGCGCCAGACAGCCAGCGAGCAGCCATTCCTTCCCATCCTCGGGCCAAATCACCCCTACACCATCGGAGAGTGCCCCCTGCCCGATCAGGTACACCGCCAGCAGCAGCGCTGCCACCGAGTAGGATCTGCTGGTGTAGACCGACACGGGAAGTTCGCGGATGGCAGTGCGCCCGGCAAAGATGTAGCCGACAAACGAGAAGGAACCGATCAGTGCGAGCCACACTCCGAGGGTCGGGTTCCGGGTTGGATCTCCCTCCCCCACCCCCAGTTGACCTTCTCCAGCGGCTACCGCGAAGATGCCGGTACCGACCAGGGTGACCAGCACTCCCGCCAGCCGTATTCCATCTGCTCGCGCCTGCTTTCGCATCACCTCGATGGCATAGACCACCGCCGGATGAACGTAGACCAGCACCACGGATGTCGCCACGGAGAGGTGGTGAAGCGAAGCCATCCATGATCCAAAGTGGATCGCCAGACATGCTCCCGAGATCCAGATGGCACGGCCGCTTCGAGCGAGTGGATGGTCACCCCGACCTCGCCATGCCAACCACCAGAGCACCACGGAAGCGAGCGCAAGACGACGAAACGCAAGTTGTAGTTCGTCACTGTCCGAGAGTCGAATCCACAGTGTAGATGTGGAGACGCCGAGGATTCCCATGACCAGCAGCCACCAGATGCGTGGCCCGTGACCCTTCGGCTGCACCTCATCGAGGATCAACGAGACCCGGAATCTTGCCAGCATCCATCGAGTCGGCGTGAACCTTCTGCATCGGAGCGCAGTTCAGCGGGTAGTAACGCATCCGGGAAGTCCTGCCAGCACACGGGACGGATGAAGCGCGCGATGGCCCCGGAGCCCACCGATGTCCACCGAGAATCGGTGGTCGCCGGCCATGGACCTCCGTGGTGCATCGCCTCCCCGACCTCGACCCCGGTTGGCATCCCGTTGAAGAGAATCCGGCCGGCGCGATCCTCCAGTAAATCGAGCAACCCTGGTAACTGTTGCAGTTCATCCGCTGTTGCCTGGACGGTGGCGGTCAACTGTCCCTCGAGGCATCCGGCTACCTCGACCATCTCATCGGTATTCGAGCACTCCACCAGCAAGGTAGTGGGGCCGAAGACCTCGGCTTGCAGCTCCGGATCAGCGATGAATCGGCTTCCTGCCACGGAATAGAGTGCTGCTCCCGCGTCGCAGAATCCTTCGGTGACAGGGCCACGCCTGACGAGCTGCACGCCGTCACGAGACTCCAGTTTCTCCAGCATCTTTGCGTAGCCACCGTGTATCCCCTGGTTCAGCATCGTCCCTGCCGGATCTGAACACAGGGCTTCGGAGAGAAGCCCCCGGAACTCGTCGCTGTTCGCATCCGATACGGTGACAACAAGGCCCGGACAGGTGCAGAACTGTCCGACTCCCAGTCTCACGCTGGCAGCGATGGCAGTGGCGATCTGATCGCATCGTTTTGCCATCGCATCCGGAAGCACGAAGACCGGATTCAAACTTCCCATCTCTGCGAAGACCGGCACCGGAACCTCACGCTCGGTGGCCATCTTCCACAGCGACATCCCGCCCGATCTTGATCCTGTGAAGGCGACGGCGGAAATCCCCGGATGCATGACAAGTTGCTGACCCACGGAATGGGACTCGCCCTGAAGCAGGCTGAACATGCCGTCAGGAAGCCCCGAATCTCTGACCGCCTCCTGCAGGGCCCGGCCGATCAGTTCACACACTCCCGGATGCGCAGGGTGACCCTTCGCAACCACCGGGCAGCCTGCAGCCCAGGCGCTGGCGGTATCCCCACCGGCGATCCCGAAGGCGAGAGGGAAGTTGCTGGCACCAAAAACCGCGACAGGCCCGAGCGCCCGCATACGGCGGCGCAGATCTGGACGGGGCACGGGAGCACGATCGGGAAGGGCAGTCTCGATGATGGGCTCTCTGAAGATGCCATCGCGCAATACCGATGCGAAGAGTCGCATCTGGTTACAGGTGCGTCCCCTTTCTGCCTCGAAACGCCCCTCGGGAAGTCCTGTCTCCTTCACACCGCGTTCAGTGATGGCAGCACCGATCTCATCGATCCTGGCCGCCGCAGCTTCCAGCAGACGAGCACGATCACCTGGCTCCCCCGCTGCTCTCGATTGATGGACCTTTTGCGCTGCATCGACCGCAAGATCGATGTCTGCCGAGGTCGCCTCTGCGAAGTGAGGATCCAGCCAGTCACCGCTATCAGGATTTCGGCCGAGAAGCGTTCCCTCGCCAGAGACCGATTCTCCTGCGATGAGATGCACGCCCTCGATGCTCATCGGCTCAACGCTCATCGGTTCTCCTTCACATCTTGTAGCGGATTCGAGGCCAGCGATGTGCGGATCACTTCCAGCACCCCCTCACGAAGTGCGCCGACCGCGGGGAAGCGGGGAGAGCGAACCCTCTCGTTTCCTTTCCCCACTTCTTGCTGGACAAGTTTGATCAGTTGCACGAACTCGGGCACACAGTCGAGCCTCAACAAGGGCAAGAACCAGCGATACAACTGGTCCGCTTCACGAGCGGCAGCCGGATCGTCCTTCCCCCTCAGTGCCTTATCGAACAGGACCACCGACTCCATCGGCAAGGCGTTGACGAGACCTGCAACCCAGCCCACAGCACCCTGACGAACCGCCTCGACGACCATGTCATCGAGTCCAGCAAACAGCGCCAGTCGATCTCCAACCAGCGAATGCAACGCTGTGATCCTTCTCGAATCCCCGCTGGAATCCTTCACCGCCATCAAGTTCGGAGCCTTTTCTGCGAGATCCGCGATCCAGCCCGGCGGAAAATCTACGCCGTATGCAATCGGATTGTTGTAGAGCATGCAGGGAAGATCGGTGGCCGAGATCACCGCCTCGACATGAGCAGCCACCTCGAAGAAGGGCCCCTTGTGGAGGTAGGGTGGCAACACCATCAGTCCTCGCGCACCCATCACCTTCGCGGTGGCAGCGAGTTTGCCTGCTTCCTGTGTCGATGCGGCGGCGATTCCTGGCACCACCGGCACCCTCTCATCCACCGCTCGAACCACGGTATCGAAGATCCTTTGCTTCTCCTCGAAGGAGAGGGTCGCTCCCTCACCGAGGGATCCGCAGGGGACGATCCCGCTGACTCCTTGATCGACCATCCATCGGCAATGTTCCGAAAGAAAAGCAAAGTCAACCTGGCCCAGATCATCGAAGGGAGTCGTGATCGCGGGCATCACCCCTGCCCAGGTCATCGGAACTGACACATCGGAATTCATCACAGCCTCCAGCAGAAGAGTCGGAATCGCCCCGGATCGTGACCCATCCAATGCCCCCGGGGAAGCCACCATCTGGTGAACCAGCGATCCTCTCAGACCGTTCGAGATCGCCGAACCACGAGAAAACAGTGACGACCCCGACAGGAATCTCCCGTTGCTCCCAGAGTACCCGACCGATCGAATCGCAAAGCGGCAGGAAGACGATGCCGAGCAAGATCGAGGCTGGCAGCAGGGTTCTCGGCGCCGACCCCACCATCCTTCTCACGATGTGCGGACAGATCAATCCGACAAATGCGATGGGACCACAGGTGGCCACACAAGCCGCAACCCCGAGAGAAGCCAGTCCCAGCCCCAGTGTCCGGACCCTGGTCACCTCGACACCGCGTGTCCTCGCCCGCTCGATACCGGATACAAGCACCTCGAGAGGCCTGATCAACCACAGCATGCCGGCCAGCGAGATGACAACAAATGGAGTCAGCATCGAGATGCGATCGGGGCCGATGATGGTCAAACTACCGAGGGACCAGCGCAGCGCGCTGAGCGAAGTGACCTGGTCGATGCCAAGGCGAAGCCCCGATGCGATCGCTCCTGTCGCCAGCGTCAGTGCGATTCCCGCCAGCAACACATCCTCGGTACGAGCACTGTCGCGTGCAGCCACGGAGGCGATGACCAGCGTCACTACCAGCGCACCGATGAATGCCGCAGCCGGGAGGATGGGCAGTCCCATCAGAGAACTTCCGCTCCCGAGTACCAGTGCCGCCAGTACACCCAGCGTCGCGCCGGCAGTGGTTCCGATGGTACTGGGCGTTGCCAGTGGATTGCGCAGCAGGATCTGCACCACCGCGCCGGCAGCCGAGAGTACTGCTCCGACCATCGCGCCGGCCAGCGCGCGCGGCCAGCGTAATTCCCTCAGTATCCACTGCCCGCCCTCTTCGGGCAGAGATGGGCCTATCCAGGCGGTCGCCACGGCACAGGTGATCGCCATCAGGAGCCAGGGCAGCCAGCGAATCAGCGCCATCATTCGATCTGCTCCTCGCCAGGGATCCAGTACTCTCGATCACCCGCGACGGCGCGATCAAAGGTCATCCCGTGGATCTGTTCCAGCCCCTCACCGAGGTCGTCATCTCCGAGAAGACCTTGCCAGGCAATCTTCCCCTGTCGCAGACCGACCACCCGCGTCTTTGCGGCATCGATGTGTCCGAGAAGATGGACATCGTGGAGTACCACGATCACGGTGTTGCCCTGTTCCAGCCGCCTCGACAGGAATCGCAGAGTCCTGGCTCTCCACACCGGGTCCAGATGGTTGGCAGGCTCATCGAGGAGCCAGCACCTCGATTCCTGGGCGAGCATCGAAGCCAGTTCCACTCGCTGGCGTTCACCACCGGAGAGTTCGTTGAGCCACCTTGCGGCGAGGGAAGCGGCGCCCGCTTCCTCGAGGGCCAGCTGTGCTTGAGCGAGACAGGCGTGACGCGATTCGTTGAACCGGAAGCGTGACGAGGCAACCACATCTTCGACCCTCAATCGTTCTGCGATCATTCCATCCTGTGGCAACCACGCCATCGAGGCCGCTCGTTGCCTCGCCGTCATCGAAATCAGTGGCAGACCATCGACAGTGACGCTGCCTGAATCGAGCGGCACCAGTCCCAGCATCGCCTTCAGCAGGGTGCTCTTGCCCGAACCGTTGGGGCCGATCACCGCGACCATCTGACCCTCGCTCACCTGCAGCGACATCTGGTCGAGGATCGGGGTCCCCCCTGCAAGAACCGTCGCATTCTCCAGTGCCATCAGCGCTACCACCTGGCACCTCCAGCAAAGAGCCGTTGCACTTCTGATCCGATGGCATCGACCAGATCGAGCAGTTCCGGACCTTCATCGAGAATCCGAGGCCCGATCACCTCGCCCACTGCACCGGAAGCCACTGCGCTGAGCCCATCGAGGTGCTCGTAACGCTCGAGCACCGGCTGCAGACCTACCGCCCGAGAACCAGTACTCAGGTGAAGGATGATGTCTGGGTCGATGGCGAGCAGCCGCTCGAAAGAAATTTGTGGTGTACCGGCCATCGGATTCTCGATGGCATTGCGAAAACCCGCAGCCTTCAGCACAGCGCCATGCATCGAGTTCGGCTTGATGACCCACGGCCCCCCGGATGCCTCCAGATCTGCGCCGATCACGAGCAGCACCCGCGGCGCATCAGCCGCGACCTGGGCAACCGCAAGTTGTTCGAAGCGAGTTGCCAGCTGCATTGCTGCGGACTCTCGACCGACCAACCTACCGATGATGCGGATGCTATCGGCGACCTGATCAGCAGAAGCCCACGACAATTCGACAGGATCCCCGACTCGCCTCAGCTCATCGATGGGCACTCCTGCCGCCCTTCTCACGAGCAAAGTCCGAGATCCACTGCGCAGGATTCGTTCGAGGTCCGGAGCCAGCGCCGTTCCCGCTCTCGAAACGCCCTCGAGTTCGGGGCAGAAGTCACTGACCAGCGCAATTGATCGCTCTGCACCGATGGCCAGCAAGGTTCCGGTGATGCAAGGAGCCAGCGACACCACAGGTCCCTTGCGATCAGTGATGATCGCTCCGGCATCCCCATCCGGAATTGCATCGGGTGCGACAAGACCGGCGATGAAGATCGCCAGAAGCGCCAGCGCCAGGATGATGAAGATGGAACCACGGTCCAAGGTCTTGCTCCGAACTGGGGTGATTCGGGAAAAGATAACCGATCTTGCGGCTCCGGCATCAATCGGTCGCCTGGAGATCCTTCCGGGGAGCGGGAGTTGTGGTCCAGGGGGGACGCACTGAATCTCGCGGATGGGCGCCTTTCTGCTCCAGGATCGACATACAGACCCTCCCCTGGCATGGTCCCATCCCGACCCGGAACAGCATCCTCGCCTCACGCAACGAGCCGGACCGAAGCGCCGTCGCAGCGCAGACATCTTCACAGCGGCACAGCACCACATCGCCCCGGATCGACTCCAGAAGCTCAGGACGAATCGGGTGAGCTCTCTCCAGTGCGAGTCCCCAGTAGGCATTCTTTCTCACCCTCGCCAGAAGGTGCGCCCGTGGAATTCCACCCGCCACACTGATCCCTGCCACCATTCCACCGTCGACTGCCCCTTCACAGCCGACGATGCCCGTCGGCTCACCGGCGCAGTAGACCCCTTCCACCGATGTCGCCTGGTGCAAGTTGACGAGCACATTTCCATTGCCATCGAGGGGACAACCCAATCCCTGTGCCAGCCGCGTCTCCGGAAGCAAGCCGAAACCGACCGCCAGCCCATCGACCTCCTCGACCCGAACTCCCTGCTCGGTTCGAAGATGCACTCGCTTCAACTGGCCATCCCCCTCTGCCTTGATGGGCCAGCTCGAGGATAGTTTCTCGACGTCACGCAACGATTTCCACATCTCGAATGCCTGGCCGAGACGCGTACGAGAAGTGATGAGTGGCAACAGAAGCGATAACCGATCGAAGATGGATGCCTGCTCCACCAGAAGTACTGACGCCCCCTGTTCATGCGCCAATCGAGCCACTGCCAGCAGTAATGGCCCGGACCCCGCCACGATCAGTCGCTTCCCCTTCACATCGAACCCACCCTTGATCAGCGATTGGAGGGCACCGGCGCCGACGACTCCGGGCAAGGTCCAGCCCGAAAATGGCAAGAATCTCTCCCGAGCACCGGTCGCGATGACGATCTTCTTGCAGCGAATATCGACCCGCTCCCCGGTTGTCACGGAGGCTGCCGTGAGCCGCCCCGGCTCGCCATCGACGACACAATATCCCTGTAATCGCCCGACCCCGACGCGACGGGCCCGATCGATCCATTCCCTCGCAGCTTGCGGGATCGTCTCTCGATGCGCCCAGATCCTGCCTCCAGCTGCCGGAGACTCGTCCACCATCAACACATCACAGCCGTGTTCTGCTGCGGTGCAAGCAGCAGCGAGACCCGCAGGTCCTGCACCGATGACGACCACTTCTGCACTCTGTTCGCGTGATGGGAGAATCTTCACTCCATCGAGAGGACCAGGCTTCAGATCTGTTTCGGTCTCGATCTTCATCCCATCTCTGACAGAAACGAGGCAGGTCCGGACGCCGCGGTGACCATCGACCGTGGCACGGCACTCATGGCAACTGCCCATGGCACACAGCACACCCCTGGGCTGACCCGTCGGTGATTGCCTCAGTGAGACGTATCCCGCTTCCAGTAACGCTGCTGTGAGTTGGCTTCCATCGACGGCCTCGATGGAAATGCCATCGATCGAGATACCGACCCGCTGCTTGTCTCTCATCGATGGACACCGGCCATCAACAGTTCGATTCTCTCGGCAGCTCGGCCGGCGTCGACGATCGCTCCTGCGTTCGATGC
>JYMV01042388.1_pt1 | contig 11940 bp, 14 predicted proteins | sample 338911 | NCBI WGS metagenome assembly JYMV01 (sample SAMN03354496, study PRJNA234377) | hydrothermal vent metagenome | biome: Deep sea; feature: Hydrothermal plumes at the Eastern Lau Spreading Center, Western Pacific Ocean; material: Seawater | place: Tonga | collected 2009 | depth 2000 m m | reverse complement strand
ATTTATCTTTAAGAGAACAACTATCAATCAATCAGCCGAACGGTATTAACGAATATTATCAAAAAATACTAGCCAAGGTTAAAGATCCGCATGAGGTGGAGCATAGGATGATGGATTGTATTGCGCAGATGATTTTCTCATCACAAAAAAACAACACACCGATGGATCATCAAGCCTATATCCGTTGTCTAGAGGCACAGTCAAACCAATAATTCAATGTCAATTGAAGCGCACATTGAGCAACACCTAAATCAAAAAGTTATTAGTAAAAAATCCGTTAGTACGGGGTTGTTTGAAGCTTATCAAGTTGATTTAGATAATGGCAATAAAGTTTTTATCAAATACCAATCTAACGCCAATCAGCAGCTGATTCATGAAGGTGATGAGCTCACCCTATTAGGCAAAACCATTCACACACCTAAAGTGCTGGGCAGTTGTGAATACTGTTTAATACTCGAATGGATTGATGTAGCACATAACCCAAACATGCAATCACAGATGGGTTGTGAACTTGCTAAGCTCCATCGGAAGAATCATAAATACTTTGGCTTTCATTTTGACAATAAGATTGGGCAAACGCCACAACCCAATGGAGTTGGAAAGAACATCAGCAACTGGGCAGTATTTTATTGGGAATATCGATTGTTGCATCAAATCGAATTGACTTATCAAAATAAACTAATCAGTCAAGACGAATATCAGCAACTATTGAGGATAGAAGGTATTCTGTCACACTTACTAAATGATGATATCAAGCCAGTATTGTTACATGGTGACTTATGGTCGGGTAACGCATTAAGCGGGAAAAATAACCCTTATTTCATCGATACTGCTAGTTATTATGGACATCGAGAGATCGATTTTGCACTCACTTTTATGTTTGGTGGATTTTCAACTGATTTTTACACCAGCTACAATAAAGTTCATCCACTAGATGAAGGGTTTAATAACAGGAAGCCTCTATATATGCTGTATCACTATCTTAATCATTTGAATATTTTTGGTAGTGGTTATCACGTAAACGTAATGAATTGTGTGAGGCAATTAAATATCTGATCTCTGGGTGAATTCGGTATTACTTTAAGCAATACTTTCAAGAATAGAATTTGCTAATTTTTCCAATCAACAAAATTTGTTAATAATTGCAAGCCATCGTGCTGAGATTTTTCAGGATGGAACTGTACAGCAAACATATTGTCTTTTGCAATGGCACAGGTAAAGTCAATACCGTAATTGGTCGTGCCAGCCACTACACTGGCATCTGCAGCTTTTACGTAATAACTGTGCACACTATAAAAACGTGAATTATCGTTAATATTGTGCCAAAGTGGGTGTTCTGATACTTGTTTAACCGTATTCCATCCCATATGTGGAATTTTAAGGTCACTTTTAGCAAATTTAACCACGTTTCCTGGAATGATGGACAAACCATCAGTGCCGCCATTTTCTTCACTATGGTCAAATAAAAGTTGTAAGCCCAGACAAATGCCTAGGAAGGGTTTTTCATCTGCACAAGATTTAATCACATCTGCTAAGCCGTGCTGATTAAGCGCCTGCATACAAGCCCCCATTGCTCCCTGGCCTGGGAATACAATACGGTCAGCATCGTTAATTAATTGCGCGTCGTCAGTTAGGAAAACATTGTCATTAGGTGCAACGTGTGCCAGTGCTTTTTGTACCGAACGCACGTTGCCCATGCCATAATCGACAATCGCAATGCTTTGCACTTATAGAGATCCTTTGGTCGATGGAATAACGTCCAATTGACGTTCATCTAATGTCACTGCCATACGCAATGCTCTACCAAAAGCCTTGAAGATTGTCTCAGCTTGGTGATGAGAATTTACCCCACGCAAGTTGTCAACATGTAGTGTTATCAAAGCGTGATTAACAAAACCTTGGAAAAACTCACTAATAAGATCTACGTCAAAAGTACCGATCATAGCGCGAGTAAAACTTACGTTTAGCTCCATTCCTGGACGACCAGAAAGATCCAATACTACGCGTGACAATGCCTCGTCTAGTGGCACGTAAGCGTGACCATAACGCGTAAGGCCTTTTTTATCGCCTGCTGCTTGAGCAAAAGCTTGACCTAGAGTGATACCAATGTCTTCAACACTGTGGTGATCGTCTATTTGAGTATCGCCATCACACTTAATGGTAATATCCATTAAACCATGACGCGCTACTTGATCCAACATGTGGTCTAAGAACGGCACACCAGTGTCAATATTAGCCTGACCTGTGCCATATAAATTTAGCTCGACATCAATGTCTGTTTCGTTAGTTTTTCTTGATACTTTAATCATTTTTTATAATCTATAAGTACTTTTCAATCAAAATTTCAGCAATTTGAATGGTATTGAGTGCTGCTCCTTTGCGAATATTATCAGAAACTACCCACAAGTTTAGGCCTTTCTCATGAGATATATCTTCACGAATACGACTTACAAACGTATCGTCATGGTTAGTTGCTTCAACAAATGGTGTTGCATAACCGCCATCTTCACGCGTATCCATTACTGTAACGCCATTTGCATTCGACAGTATTTCAGTTGCTTCAGCTGCTGTAATCTTCTTTTTAGTTTCAATATTAATGGCTTCAGAATGACCGTAAATTACCGGCACACGGACTGCTGTTGGATTAACCAAGATGTTTTCATCTTCAAAAATCTTTTGCGTCTCCCACACCATTTTCATTTCTTCTTTGGTATAACCATTGTCTTGGAATACATCAATATGAGGAATCACATTAAAAGCAATTTGCTTTGGATAAACTTCAATATCAATATCAGTATCGCCACCCAATAACTTTGTAGCTTGGCCTGTTAATTCTGAAATTGCCTCTTTGCCAGAGCCTGACACCGCTTGATAAGTAGCTACATTAATACGCTCAATACCTACTGCATCATAAATTGGCTTAAGTGCCACTAGCATTTGAATGGTTGAACAGTTAGGGTTGGCAATAATATTACGCTGAGTGTAGCCGGCAATTGCGTGTGGGTTTACTTCTGGCACAATCAATGGAATATCTTCATCGCGACGGAAATGCGCCGTATTATCAATCACTACACAGCCTGCATCAGCTGCGATTGGTGCATATTTTTCAGAAATGTTACCACCTGCTGAGAACAAACCAATCTGTGCTTGAGAGAAATCAAATTTATCTAAATCTTGCACTGTCCAGCTTTTACCTTGGCAGAATACTTTCTTACCCGCAGAGTTAGCACTTGCTAATGGATATAAATTATTAATTGGAAAATTACGCTGTTCTAAAATCGAAAGGATGGTTTCGCCCACAGCGCCTGTTGCACCAACAACGGCAACGTTATATGTCTTGCTCATAAGTGTAAAAATTGAAAATTATAAAACTCAGCTATTATACTTGATTGTCAATATCAATAAATTGATGCTTAAGATCAAATTTATCGCTCAAATGCTGGCATAAAGCTTGCACGCCATAACGCTCAGTCGCATGATGGCCAGCTGAAATAAAAGCAATGTCGTTTTCTTTGGCAATCGCTGGAATTTGCTCAGATACTTCGCCGGTTAAAAATATATCGGCACCTACAGCAATACCATGATCGATATAGCTTTGCGCCCCACCTGTACACCAGGCAATATATTTAAGTTGTTTATTGTCGTCACCAAACACCAATGGTGTTCTATTTAACGCCTGATTAACTGTTTGTGAAAAATCTGCCAACGTTGTATTGATTTCACCCTGCCACACCAGCGTATCACCAATTGGGGTTGGGTTATGAATACCAAGCTTTTTTGCTAACTCAACATTATTACCCACCTCGGTGTGTGCATCCAATGGCAAATGGTAGGCAAACAAATTGACATTATTGGCAAGCAATTGCGCAATTCGATTGCGCTTTATGCCGGTAATTTTAGCGTCTTCATTTTTCCAAAAAAATCCATGATGAACAAACAAAGCATCGGCTTTTTCATCGATTGCTCGCTCGATCAAAGCTAAGTTGGCACTAACACCAGAGACGATACTAGAAATTTCCTTGCGCCCTTCAATTTGCAGACCATTGGGACAATAATCATCAAATTTATCGATACTGAGATAATCGGCACAATATTGAGACAAATCTTGACGACTAACCATAATGACTTTTCACAATATTAATAAACGATGTATTTTCCTCAACACTACCAACAGTCACACGTAAACAATCGTTTAAACCAGGTGCGGCACTAAGGTTTTTAATTAACACACCTTGATCTTTTAACGCTTCAAATAACGCGTTAGCGCCTGGTGCTTTAAACAAAATAAAGTTTGCCTGAGAGGGATAAACTGTTAACTGCTCAATACCGCTTAACGCTGCTGATAAATTAGAGCGCTCAGTAATAATAGCTTTAGCATTTTGATTAATTTCATCTTTCTCTTGTAATAGGAAATTCGCACTCACTTGAGTCAAAGTGTTGATATTGTACGGCAGTCTTAATTTATCTAACTCTGATACGGTATCTTCACTGCCAATCAACAAGCCTAGGCGTAATCCAGCAAAGCCAATTTTAGACACAGTTCTAAGCAAAATTAAATTAGGATACTTGGCAATATCGGCTAGAAAACTATCATCTGCATAGGCATAATAAGCTTCATCAAGTACCACCATGGCATCAGTCGAGGTAATAATATTTTCAATTGCACTACGATCAAATGCATTACCTGTTGGGTTGTTTGGATAAGCGATAAAAATTACTTTAGGTTTGTGCGTTTCTATGGCTGAAATCATTGTTGACAAATCGATCTCAAAATCATCCGTCAGCTCAATACCTTGATAATTAAGGCGTGTGAATTTTGCAATCATAGCGTACATAACAAAGCTTGGCTCAATACTTAAAATTGTATCGCCTGTTTCACAAGCTAATGCTAATAATTGAATCAACTCGTCAGAACCATTACCAAGTAGCACGCCAAATTCAGATGGAATATCCATCAACTCACGCAAGGTTTGTTGGAGTTCATTAGCACTTGGATTGGGGTAACGATTAAGCTCGGCATCCGCCAAATAGGCCAAATATTGACCAATCAGTTCATCGGGTAAAGGAAATGGGGACTCCATCGCATCAAGCTTGATCATGTCTTCAGACTTAGGCACATGATAGGCATTGATTGCTTGAATGTCAGCGCGTAGCCAATTGTGAATAAAACTCATTATGGTGTTATACGATTAGGATGATATTGCATTTTACCTATACTCTTAGCATTTAACAGAGTTTGGTAAGTGTAGTCCAAAGCACGCTGACAAGCAATATCCACATCAACACCCGATGCTAATAATGCACTAATGGCACTAGTCAATGTACAACCAGAACCATGATAACTACCTGGTAACTTAGGATAAGTAAAACTTTGAACGCATTGGATGTTCTATTTCGCCCTCAGATGAATCAGTGGTGGTTAGTAGTACCCACTCGCAAGGCAGTGATTCAATGGCCTGTTGCTCATCTTTATTGGATGATAGTGTTTGTAATTCAGATAAATTGGGCGTCAAAATAGTGACCAAAGGTAATAATTTTTCCTTTAGTATCTCCAGTGATTCTGCATCAAGCAACTGCTGATTAGTACTGGAACTTACAATAGGGTCTAGCACAACTACAGGGTTTTCACACGCTTTAAGTAGCAATGCTATTGCTTCAACTTGAGATTGCGATGACAATAAACCAATCTTAACTACTGAAAATTCAACGTCGGCTTTAAGATGATTAAATTGTTCAACGATCAGTTGCGTATCTACTGCTTGTATCGCTTTAACCGACTCAGTATTCTGCACTGTCAACGTTGTGACAATCGGTAACGCCGTTACCTTAAATTGATTAATGGTTTCAATGTCAGCACTGATACCTGCCCCACCACAAGGGTCAAGACCTGATAAAACTACAACACTGTCTGGCACGCTAGCCTATTGAGTTTCTTTATGAATAAGGTAATCAATCACTTTGAATAATCGAGTCTCACCACCTGCATGTTTGGAATCTACCCAATATTTACCGTTCACCACAAAAGTAGGGACACCTTTGGTTTTGTACTTTACAGTATTAAGTTTTGATTTGTTCACCTTGATACGTACTGAGAATGACTTATAGGCATCATTAGCATGCTTTTCATCAACATCGTGATCAACTAACCAATCCACAAAATCTTCTTGATCTAAAAATGGAGTTTTGTGTAAATGAATCGCATCAAATAAAGCTCCATGCAGTCTGTCCACCTCGCCTAATTGTTCTAACACATAATAAAAAATAGCACCATTTTTCCAACGATCAGAAAAAACTGCCGGTTGACGAACAAACTTAGCTGAGTCAGGTAGTGTTTTTAACCAGCCCTCCACCAAAGGTTCGATGTTAAAACAGTGTGGGCAGTAATACCAAAACAACTCTCTCACCTCGACCTTATTGCCAGTAACGGTCTTAACTGGCTTATCCAATACAACATAATCTTCATTTGCAACAAAGTTAGCAGCGGCAAAATTTGTATAAACAGCTACGAAAGAAATAGCTATAAAAGAGAGTAATTTTTTCATAATTTTTTCACAATTATTTAAGAACTTGATCGATATTATACTGCGTTAAGCTGTACTGATTGTTGGATTGGAAGCTTTGCCAGAGTAACTGATATGACTGTTGTTCGACAGGGTGAATCAACCCAGCATTCAACTCAGTCAACGGTGCTAAGACAAAGGCATATTTCAAAATATCATCTCTAGGCAGGTTAACTCTTTCATCAATCACCTGATCGTATAGTACCAAATCTAAGTCGATTTTTCTGGAAGAAAACTTAGGCTGAGTCCGGTCCCTGCCTTGATTTTGTTCAATCTCACGTAAGGTGTCTGCAGTGTCTTCAACAGATAGATCAGTTTGTGCATTCACGCCCACATTATAAAAATCATCGCCATTAAAACCTTCGGCAGGACTTTGATAAACTGATGAAATAATTAAATCAGTAAATGCCAATTCTAAAGCCTTAATCGCAGCAGAAATATTCTGTCGACGATTTTGATTAGAACCAATATTGATATGAATGTTAGCCATTACGAGATCTTTCGATGATTACACCCACGCCTTGTGCACCGGTAACTGCCTCACCTTTATTTAAAGTTAGTTTAACTTTTTCTACACCAAATTCATTAATAATAATTTGAGTGATTTTTTCAGCTAAAGTTTCAACTAACTCAAACTCGCTAGTTTGCACAAAATCAATTAGGCGTTTTGATACAGCCTTATAATCTAAGGTTTGGTCAATATGGTCGGTTTCGCTGGCAGCTTTAATATCTGTAGACATTTCAATATCAAGCACGATATCTTGACGTATTTCTCTTTCCCAGTCATAAATACCAATAACTGTATCAATTTTTAAACCTTGTATAAATACAATATCCATAGTAACATTTTGAGCAATTAGAATTACTCACACAATAAATTAAAAAACAACATGTTACCCGAGTTACCTTTTTTATTCATCCTTAGTGGCTACCTAATTGGCTCAATCTCAGCCGCAATTATTGTTTGTAAAATACTTAATTTACCTGACCCCAGGACCCAAGGCTCAAACAACCCAGGGGCAACCAATGTTTTACGCATTGGTGGCAAAAAAGCAGCAGCTATTGTACTGATTGGTGACGGCTTAAAAGGCGCTATACCCGTACTGGTTGCACAATATTTAGGCTTGAGTTTATTTGAGATGACACTAGTCGCTATGGCGGCATTTTTAGGCCATGTGTATCCAATATTTTTTGGCTTTAAAGGTGGCAAAGGTGTGGCGACATTCTTGGGATCTTTATTTGCGCTTAACTATTTAGTTGGACTTAGTTTTGCACTGACTTGGCTATTTGTCGCCAAAGTATTAAAGATATCTTCACTCTCAGCACTCATTGCCACTTTATTAGCACCAGTTTATTTTTACTTAATCACCAATAACCTCAATGCAACTTATGTAGTTGGTGCTATCTGTATTTGGATTTTCTACACCCATCGAAGCAACATAAAAAGAATGCTGTCTGGGGATGAAGGTCGAATCAAGTCTTGATATTAATACCCTTCTTAAGTAAATAAAAAGCGACAGTAGTCAATATTAGAATCATTATTAAAAGAATTGATATTGAGGTCCATAAATCTGATGTACTAACGCCAATAAACCCCAACCTAAAACTATCAACCATATAATAAATTGGATTGAATTTAGATACGTCCTGCCAAAATTGTGGCAAGATATCAACACTGTAAAACATGCCGCCAAGGTAAATCATCGGCATCAAGATAAAGGTAGGAACAATGGTGACATCATCAAATGATTTTGCAAATATCGCGTTAAGAAATCCAGCCAAGGAGAATAATATTGCCGTTAACAAAAAGGTGATCGAGGTTATCCAGATACTATCAACGTTGATCTCTATAAAAAATGAGACTGTGATGAATACGCTAAGCCCTACAACAAACCCACGCACAACCCCACCCGAAATATAGCCTAACAAAATCACCCAATATGGCACTGGGGAAACAAGTAATTCTTCAATACTATGGTTGAATTTTGCCAAGAAAAATGACATTACCGTATTGCTATACGAGTTAGTAATAACTGTCATCAAGATAATACCAGGAATAATATAATGCAGATAATCAACACCTTGCATCTGCCCAATGCGCTCACCCATTAACCCACCAAAGATCAGTAGATAAAGTGAAGTGGTAATAATTGGAGGGAAGATAGTTTGCACCCAAATGCGAGCAAATCTTAGTACATCCTTAATTACAATGGTTTTATAAGCAACCCACATATCAGTCAGCCTTTGAAGTTAAACATAAGAATAGCGTTTCCAAGCGACTTTGGGCGTTACGAACATGATTAATACTAACACTCTGCTTGGCTAAGCTCTGCAACACATCAGTTATATTTGTATCTGATTCGACTACTACTTGAAGTGAATAGTCGTCTAATCTCTCATAGCTAAAGTGATCCGATCTAATTTCATCAGGCAGTTTATCTTTACTCTCTAAAATTAGTACCTGTTGATCTACTTTAGATAACAACCGCTTCATACTGGTTTGTTCGACTACTTCACCTTCATCTAGAATGGCGATATTACGACAAAGTGACTCCGCCTCTTCTAAATAATGCGTAGTCAATATAATCGTGACACCTTGTGCGTTAAGCTCAGTCAAGAACTTCCACATAGAACGACGTATTTCAACATCAACACCGGCAGTCGGCTCATCAAGAATGAGTATCTTTGGTTGATGAATCAAAGCCCTAGCTAACATTAAACGACGCTTCATGCCACCTGATAAGGATTTCGCCATATCTGAACGTTTATCCCAAAGCTCCATCTTCTTAAGTAGAATCTCAGCTTGTACTTTAGCTGCTGATTGATTAATACCGTGATAACCTGCTTGATTAATCAGAATCTCTTCAACCGGCTCAAATGGGTTGAAATTAAACTCTTGTGGCATTAAACCAATCAATCTTTTCACATCATTTTCATGTGTACTTTGATTGTATCCTAACACCTCGATACTACCTGCGGTTTTATGAAGCAGTCCGCAAACAATACCAATGACCGTAGTCTTTCCCGCACCGTTACTACCTAATAATGCGAAAAAATCACCTTGCTCTACATGCAAATCAATACCTTTCAATGCCTCCAATTTATTCGCATAGGTCTTTTTTAACCCTTGAATTGACAGAGCCACTGACATAGAAATACACCTTAAAAATAGTTGATAATAAAATATTAAATTTGTAGCTGTTCATCATACAGCTTGCAATCAAAAAACATTTTAACATTTATCTAATTTTATTAAGGAGCCTATGATTAACCATGACGAAATTTTGCTATAATTATCTACTTTAAAATTGAACTAAAACCCATACTATGTCAAGCATTAAAAGCATTGAACTTCCTGATATTGGTGATTTTGACGAAGTTGAAGTTATTGAGATTTTAGTCTCTGTTGGCGACACTATAGCAGCAGATGACAGCATAATGACTCTAGAAAGCGACAAAGCTTCGATGGAAATACCCTGCCCATCAGCCGGTACAGTTACACAAATTAATATCAATCTTGGTGACAAAATCAAACAAGGTGATTCATTAATCAGCCTAGAAACAGCAGCAGAATCCGAAAAAAGCGCTTTAGATGATTCACAATCTAGTGAATCAATAGAGGAATCTAGCACAAAATTAGTGCCTGTCGTAGTGCCTGATATCGGCGATTTTGATGAAGTTGAAGTGATTGAGATCTTAGTCAGTGTTGGCGATAAACTGAATGAAGAAGATAGTATTATTACACTAGAAAGCGATAAAGCCTCGATGGAAATTCCGACACCGGTTGCCGGCACGGTGAGCAGTATCAACGTCAATTTGGGTGATAAGATCAATTTGGGTGATTTAATTCTTGAGATACAAAGTAGTGGCAGTACTAAAGCTGATCCGGCTACAGAACAACCAACATCAGCGCCTATAGCACCCGCGCCTGTTAAAACAACAGCACCTGCACCGGCGGCTAGCGCCAATGAATCAGTTTCTAACGTTCCAGCAGGTGATTCTCACGCCTCGCCTTCGATTCGCAAACTTGCCAGAGAGCTAGGTGTCGATTTATCAAAAGTATCAGGTACGGGGCAAAAAGGTAGAGTATTAGAAACTGATCTTAAGGGTTATGTGAAACAGATCATCACCTCTGGTGGTACAGGTAGTGCTATACCTAGGGTGCCGGTGATTGATTTTTCTAAATTTGGCGAGACTGAAATTCTTCCACTATCCAGAATCAACAAACTCTCAGGTAAACATCTAAGCGCTTGCTGGCTTAATATTCCTCATGTCACCCAGTTTGACGAGGTAAATATCGACCAAATGGAGGCATTCAGACAAGAACAAAAAGCCAAAGGAGTTAAGCTAACTCCGTTAGTATTTATTATGAAGGCAGTTATTCAAGCTCTTAAAAAACATCCGCGTATTAATTCCTCATTAGACGAATCAGGTGAGAATTTAATCATTAAAAAATACTTTAATCTCGGTATTGCGATGGACACCCCAAATGGTTTGGTTGTACCGGTGATTCGTGATGTTGACCAAAAATCTCTAAGCGACCTAGCCAAAGAGCTTGCTGAAACTTCAGCGAATGCACGTGAAGGCAAGCTTAAACCTGGTGATATGCAAGGCGCTGGTTTTACTATTTCAAGCTTAGGTGGTATTGGTGGTACGCAATTTACCCCGATTGTTAACGCACCTGAAGTGGCGATCTTAGGCGTGTCACGCTCACAAACAAAACCAATTTGGGATGGTAAAAATTTCGTACCAACCTTAATATTGCCATTAGCTCTGTCTTATGATCACCGTGTCATTGATGGTGCGCAAGGTGGACGATTTATGGCTGACCTAAACAGTATCTTGCAAGATATTAGAGAGATACTGCTATGATTAAAACTCAAATTGTTGTTATTGGCTCTGGTCCTGGCGGCTATACCGCTGCGTTTCGTGCGGCTGACTTAGGCAAAAAAGTTATACTGATTGAACGCTATGACAATCTTGGTGGCGTATGTCTGAATGTGGGCTGTATCCCTTCAAAAGCATTATTACACACCGCACAAATTATCAATGAAGCTGAAGAGGCATCACATCTTGGTGTGAATTTCGGTGAACCAAATATTGATATTGATGGTGTACGTGCCAACAAAGAGGGCATTGTTAACAAACTAACTGTGGGTATCAGGGCTTTGGCTAAAGCCAGAAATGTACAAGTATTGACTGGCTATGGTAAGTTTATCTCAGCCAATCAAATCGCCATTGACGACTCAGACGAGGTAATTGAATTTGAACATTGCATCATTGCTGCGGGCTCCCGAGTAACCAAAATTCCAGCTTTCCCTTTTGACGATCCACGAGTGATGGATTCTACTGATGCACTCGAATTAGACAACGTACCTGA
>JYMV01023905.1_pt1 | contig 11940 bp, 10 predicted proteins | sample 338911 | NCBI WGS metagenome assembly JYMV01 (sample SAMN03354496, study PRJNA234377) | hydrothermal vent metagenome | biome: Deep sea; feature: Hydrothermal plumes at the Eastern Lau Spreading Center, Western Pacific Ocean; material: Seawater | place: Tonga | collected 2009 | depth 2000 m m | reverse complement strand
ATTTTTCCGTAGTTTTCCAAAATGAGGAGGTGGTAATAAAGCATCCTTAAACCCATCTTAGGGTCGTTGGTCGATTGCAACTCTAAGTGGTAAATCTCTCCCTTATGTTCCACAATAAGGTCGGCTTCCCTTTCGAACAACTTGGGGAGTTTTACGTCCAAAAACTTCGCCTTGTTTGGGTCGAAAGACTTGTTAAAAACTAACCTCAAAAAGTTTACGGGAATATCCTTTATTAGCCTCCTTAGGGGGATGTCGTAGGTCTTCGACATTTGGAAGGTATTTTCCCTCCCAAGGGAATCTTAAATTCTTAGCTTATGGAGAAGAGGTCTATTATCGTCCTCCTGTCGGGGGGGATGGATAGTGCAACCCTTCTGTGGTTGGCTAAGAAAGAATTTGAGGAGGTTTACGCAATATCCTTCGACTACGGACAGCGCCACCGCGTGGAGCTTAAATACGCTAAGGAGCTAGCCCGTTTGGCGGGTGTCAAAGAGCACTTTATCGTGGAGGTTCCCCACTACCGCGCCATCAAAGGTTCGGCGCTTATAGACGAGAGCGTTGAAGTCCCTTCGGGGGAGTATCCGGAAAACGAACCGCCCATAACCACCGTTCCGATGAGGAATTTGATATTTCTCTCGATAGCTTCCTCCTTTGCCGATGCCTACAACATTCCCTACATAGGTATAGGGGTTCACGCGCTCGATGTTCCCTATCCCGATTGCCGACCCGAATTCATAGCCGCCGCGGAAGCCGCAATAAACGCCGGGTCGGTATACGTGGCGAAAACAAAAAATCGAGTTCACATCTACGCCCCCTTTTTGGGAATGAGTAAAGTCGATATCGCAAAGCTGGGTGTCAAATTGGGTGTTCCCTACGACAAAACCTATTCCTGCTACAGGGGAACCGAACCCCCCTGTGGGGAGTGCCCCACCTGTGTGCAGAGAGAGGAGGCTCTAAGGGAGGCGGGCTTTTATAAAGAATAAAATCCTTTCTATGGTATGTTCCGCCAAGTCCTTGTCTTCCTTTTAATTCTTTTTGTTCTATCTTTAACAGCTTGCGTTCATCTTTCGGGAAGTCCCGAGGGTTCTCCCGAAAGGGCTTATTGCAATCCGGAATTTGGCGCCTATGTGGAGTTTTGCGATACGCGTCGACCTTTGTCAAATCAAGTGCAGGATGGCAGTTTAATAGCCATAAAAGGTTCAAAAGGTGTTGTAAAGGTTGCCGCCTATTACGATAGGCGTTATACGCTTTGCTTACCGAAGACTTACGAACGCTATTTCTACCCCGGTGAACTGGTAAAGGTTGTAACTCTAAGATGTGGATATTCGCGAAATAAACCTTATTGTCCTTGGACTGTAAAGGAGGGTTGGGCTTCCTGGTACGGTTATGGCGATGGCAGTGGACGTTGGACCGCTTCCGGAAGACCCTTTAAACCCGACACATTTGGCTTGGCAAATAGGGAGTTGCCTTTTGGGACGTTGGTAAAAATAACTAATCTCGAAAATGGCAGGTCTGTTTACGCCGTAGTTCTCGATAGGGGTCCCTTTGTAAGGGGAAGGGATTTTGACCTCTACCCCAAAACTATGCGTGCGCTGGGGGGGATAAAAAGGGGAGTTATTCCCGTAAGGGTTGAAGTTATACGTTGTGGGTGGGCTACGAGATGAAAGACCGTTCTTTAAAGAATTTTGTAAAACTCTCCCACATAAAGGGTATAGGTTTCAGGTTCCTAAAGGAGTTTTATGAAAGATACGGTTCATTTGACGGAAATATAGATGCCAACCTCGAGGAGTTTTTAAACGAAAAATTTAACCGTGAAAAGGTTGAAGAAGTTTTATCCCTATGGAGGTCTAAAGTTTGGTTTGACCGTATTTGGAGATTTTTGAAAACCCACAGGGTGGAGGTAATTCCATTTTTTGACAGTAGATTTCCAAACGAGGTTTTATCCTTGGGTATTACCACACCCGCCCTTTACGTTATGGGGCAACTTTCGGTGGACGGGTTTTCTATTGTTGGAACCCGTAGGGCTTCGGCTGAAGGAAGGTTAAAAGCGCGCAAATTTGCGGAAGTTGTAGCTGCAAAGGGATTGGCTGTAATATCGGGCGGGGCGGAGGGTATTGATAGGAGCGCCCACGAAGGGGCTTTAGCGGTAGGGGGGAAAACGGGTATCATTTTGGGAGAAGGTCTCTATCACTTCATTCGGCGAAATAAAGACTTTGCCGAAAGGGTACTAAAAAATGGCGGTTTTATCCTCTCCCAATTCAACCTTTTGACGCAAGGGGCTAGGTGGACTTTTCCACAAAGAAATGGGTTAATAGCATATTTCGGTTTTTACGGAACACTCGTTGTAGAAGCTCCCCAAAAAAGTGGTGCTTTAATAACCGCCGATTACGCCCTTAAATTGAAAAGACCGCTCTTTACCTATCTAAACTGCGTTCAAAGTGTATCCTTTAGGGGAAACCTTTCGCTGGTAAAGGATTGTAAGGCGCGCCTTATAACGGAAGAGGAAGAACTATTAAAACTTTTGGAGGAACGGGTTTCCACAGTTCCTTTAAGTGGGGAGGAAGGTGTAAGTGCTCCCCGTGAGGAAAAACCCGGTAAGGATACACTTGAAGAGGTTTTAAAGGAAAAACCCCGAACCTTTGATGAATTGTTGGGACTGACCAAACTATCGGAGGATGAACTTTTGGAACGATTAACCTTTTTGGAATTGGAGGGGAAGGTTGTTCAAGACGGGGGTTTTTACCGATGGGTGGGCTAATTTATGGTTAGATGCCGGTATATGTATCTACACTTCCGCAGGACAAGAATTTTGAAATCAACCTTGAAGAATTAAAAAAGTTTGCCGAAAAGTTGTTGGAGGCGGTGGGGAGGAAGGATTTGGAATTAAGTTTGGTTTTTACCGACGATGAAACTATAAAAGCACTCAATAGGGAGTGGAGGCAAAAGGATAAACCCACCGATGTGTTGTCGTTTCCTCAAGATTTTCCCGACCGTTCCTTTCGGAGGGATACAAATACACCCGAAGAAGACCTAAAAGAGGCTTTAGAGCAATGCAAAAATTGTCGTGTTTTGGGAGATATAGTTATTTCGGTAGATACGGCGCGCAGACAGGCGGAGGATTTTGGGTGGTCTTTGGAAGATGAATTAAAGCGTCTTATACTTCACGGCTTTGTTCACCTTCTGGGGTTTGACCACGAAAAATCCCCCTTCGATGAGGAACGGTTTAGGAAGCTTGAGGAACTTTTACTGGACAGAATTGAACATGGTAAACCTTTAAAGGGTTTCTAATCTTCTCTTTCCGTAACTCGATGAGGATAGATTTTTCCCCTCCTCCCGAAGTGTTTAGGGCTTTCGAAATACCTTTTGATGGAGGTTGGTTAAACCCTACAACGGTAGATGCAACAGACCTTTTTGTTCGCCATAAGCTGGAGAGTTCTTATTTTGCCATACAGAGGGTAGTTAAAAATATAGAAACTGCTTTGGGGTTCTTTCGATTGCTCGACGATACCCTCGGGAGGGTGGTCGACATTCTTCAAAAGATTAAATCCCTTGCGGTGGAAGCCGCTTCATCCCCCTCCGAAAGGAGGGGATTGCTTCAAAACATCCTAAATGAGGAAGTGAGAAATATTGCCCAACTTTTAAATGGTTTCGACTTCAACGGTATAAATCCCTTTAGAGGAGATGCCTTTTCGGTTAAATACTCTCCCGAAAGTGGCGGCTATTTGGTTTTTAACCGTTCCGAGAAGGGAACAAATCCTTTAATCGTGGATGTTTCGGTTGGTAATACCGAAAATGAGGCTTCTCGTATCTCCCTATACAACGAGGGAAATACCAACGTGGTCGCTTTATACGTGTCCGATGGACAGTTGGGGGAATACACTCTTTTGCTGGCTACGGAAAGCCTGTCCAATGCTGTGAGTAAAAGACCGATAATAATTCCTCCCGCCGCGGCGGGCGGGTTTTCAAATGCTCCGGTATCCGTTCCCGCTACCCCGCCGATTTTGTTCGGTATACCTCCTTTTAATCCAAACCTTACGGATACGGCGGTTCTTACATTTACCTTTTACGTAGCCGGTGATAGGGACAACGCGGAAAATACCATTTCCGAGGTGGAGAGGGCTATTGAAACCTTTGACCTTATAAGGGGATTTATAGGAAGCCTAACAAATCGATTGTTGGAATCTTTGGAATTTCAACTGGAATTGGGGGATAATTTAACGGCACCTTTTGACGATTTTTTGGTATCGGCGTATCTCTCAAAGTTCAATTGGGAAAAATTCCTTTTGGAGGCGGAAGTTGGAAGTTTAATCCTCACCAATTATTTCCAATTTCAGAAATACCTCATAAAGGTTCTTTTCGGTTTATAACCTCCAAAAGGTGTTTCAGAATTTTTTCCTCCGCGTCGGGGATAAATCTCGCTTCCATAAGTTTCCCCTTTTGGGAGTTGAGTTTTCTGTCCATATGGTGGTTTTGAACAATTTCCAAGACCTTTTGGGGGTTTAAATCTTCCTCCCTAAAGAGGTAAGCCCCGCCTCCTTCGGCGTAATAGAGTGCGTTGTAATATTGGTGGTCGTATGCGGCATAGGGGTAGGGTATAAAGACGGTCGGTATACCGAAAAAGGCGAGCTCTGCCGAAGTCGAAGCCCCCGCCCTCGATACGGCAAAATCGGATATGCGGAGCAGTTTACCCATTTCCTCCGCAAAGGGAAGCGTTTTAACCTCGCACCTCGGAGGGGTTTCCGAGTAGAGCTTTTCCACCTCGCGGAAGTTTCTTTCACCGGTTATGTGGATTAACCTAACCCCTTCAGGGAGTTTTGATGCGAGATACACCGCGAGGTGGTTGATACTCCTCGCCCCTAGAGACCCTCCGAGGATAAGGATGTTAAATCTATCCTCCCAACCGAGGTCTTTTAAGACCTCCTCCCTCGAAAGGGATTTGTAGAACTTCAGTTCCTCCCGTAGGGGGATGCCGGTTAAAACGACCTTTTTGCGCGGGAAGAATTTCTCCGAACCGGGGAAGGTTATAAAGACCTTTTTCGCAAACTTCGAGAGGTAACGGTTTCCCATGCCGGGAATGGCATTCTGCTCGTGGATAAAGAGCGGTTTACCCGCCAAGCGGGTATAGAGCCCCAAAGGTGCCGAGGTATAACCTCCAAAGGTTAGGGATACAAAATCCTTTCCCCTCAAAAGGGGTGAGATTTTTGCCGCCGCACCGAGGGTTTGGAGAAAGGATAACGTTATCCCCAAAAGGTTTTTCCCTTTAAACCTCTCCATTTTGAGGAGTTTGTACCGGTCAAAAATCTCCTTCAGTAGGTGTTCCTTTTTGCCCTCTATCCTATTTTTGTCCCCTACAAATACCAAACCGCCGAAGGTGTTTGTTTTCTTTGCATACCCGGCGAAGGCTAACATCGGGTAGAAGTGTCCGCCCGTTCCCCCGCCGGCGAGGGCGAGAAGAGGTTTTCCCATTTTTGGGATAGTTTAAACCCCGATGGGAAAAACCCTTATTTTGACCGAAAAACCTTCCCAAGCCCGCGATTTCGCCAAAGCCTTGGGGAATTGTCGCCTGCGGGAGGGCTATTACGAGTGCGGGGATTACCTAATAACCTGGGCTGTGGGACATCTCTTCGAAATAGACGACTCCGTAGCGCCAAAGAGGTGGTCGCTCTCCACCCTTCCGATATTTCCCGAAAAATTTAAGCTGAAACTCCGCCGTGGGGCGGGAAAGCAGTTTAAAGTTATAAAGCGCCTCCTAAAGGGGGTGGATAGGGTAGTCCTGGCTACCGACCCCGGTAGGGAAGGGGAATTGATAGGAAGGGAAATCCTACTAATGGCGGGGTGGAAAAATTGGGAAAACACCTACAGGTTTTGGACTTCCGAAGCCCTAACACCGGAGGTGGTCCGAAAAACCTTAAGGAACCTAAAACCGGCAAAGAAATTCGACAGCCTCTACTACTCCGCCCTGGCGAGACAACACGGCGATTGGATTGTCGGGATAAACCTAACCCGATTAACCACCTTGAGGAGTTCCGACCGCTCGGTTTGGAGTGTCGGACGGGTGCAGACGCCCACCCTAAGGCTTATAGTCGAACGGGAAAAGGAGATAGAAAATTTCACCCCCAGGGAGTATTGGGTTATAAAGGCGACCTTCGAAAGGGAGGGTTTCAAATACGAAGGTATCCTCTTGAGGAAATTCGATGAGAGACTCCTCGAGGAGGTCGATAAAGGGGAAGACCTATCGGAGGAGTAGGCGTTTATTCGAACTCCTTTTGTATCCACATCTTCTTTATCGAGTTGGGAATCGGAATGTTTTCGTTCCACACGCCGAGCATCATCTTAAACTTAATCGCGTTGGCAACACACTTGGCGCCCACGGTGTTGTTAAAGAAGACGTAGGTCGGTTTATTGTTGTAAATCTTTAAGACCTTTTTGAGTATCTCCTCCAACTCCTCGTCCGTATAGAGGTAGTCGTAAAGTTTTTTCGGATTTCTCCCGTGGAGGCGGACGTAATTTATCTCTCCGGTGGAGACCCAGGGACCGACCGGCCAGCCCAACTCCTTAGGGGCGTCGATGTTTACGAGCGTTATATTCCTCTCGTCGAGCCAGCGGAAAAACTCGCGGTTCATCCAACTTTTGTTGCGAAACTCCATAGCCTGGGTGAAATCGATAAAGTCGTAGTGGAGTTTCTCTATATACTCCCAATTTTGGTCGTTCATGCCGAAACTCTCGGGAAACTGAAAGAGGAGGGCTATTAAATTTCCCTTTTCCACTATCGGTTCTATACCCTTTACGAAATGCTCCACATCTTGGGGGGTGTAATCCCTCCTATGGGTAAACTTTTGGTGGACTTTTACCGAAAACTTCAAATGGGGTGCCTTTAAGACCAAACTACCCGTAATGGAGCGGGACGGAAACTTGTAAAAACTGAAGTTGAGTTCCACCGCGGAAAAATACCTCTTGTAGTGTTCCAACCACAAGTCCTTCGGTAGGTTTTGGGGGTAGAAGACTCCCCTCCATTCGGGGTATGAAAAACCGCTACAACCTACGTAAATCCTCTTAGTCCTTCCCATAAGTGGGGGAATATAGAAGGTTACCCTTTTGACGGAAAATATCTACTTCTTCCGATGAAGTATTTCTCGCTGGGAATACTGCTTTTCTTTTACCTGCTGGCGATTTTCGCCGACTTTATAGCGCCCTACCCCTACGATTTGCAAAATAGAAAGGCTCCCTACCATCCGCCGACAAAGGTTCACCTCTTCCACAAAGGGGAGTTTGTGGGGTTCTACGTTCACCCCTACCGGTTGGTAAATCCGATATTCAAAACCTACGAGGAGGATAAGACCAAACTCTGCAAGGTTAAATTTTTCACGGAGACCCCTTACGGGTTTAAACTCTTCTACACCCCTCCGAGGTGCGGGATATATCTCCTGGGAACCGACAGGTTGGGGAGGGATATCTTCTCCCGCCTGCTTTACGGGGCTAGGATTTCGCTCTCGATAGGACTGATAGGGGTTTCGATAACCTTCCTTCTCGGGATACTCTTCGGCGGTCTCGCGGGGTATTACGGGGGTTGGGTCGACAACGCAATTATGCGCCTCACCGAGGTTTTGATGTCTATTCCCGCCTTTTACCTGATGTTAGCCCTCCGGGCAATCTTTCCCCTCGATATGTCCTCTGTGGAGGTCTTCCTTCTCATCGTCTTCATCCTCTCCTTTATAGGTTGGGCTGGATTGGCGAGGGTAATAAGGGGGCTAGTCCTATCCCTTAGGGAAAGGGAATACGTTCTCGCGGCTAAGACCTACGGGGCTTCACCCCTCCGGATACTCTTTAAACACATACTTCCCAATACCTACTTTTACCTCATCGTCACCGCAACCTCCGCCATACCCTCCTACATCCTCGGAGAGGCGGCTTTATCGCTCCTCGGATTGGGTATACAGGAACCCTACCCCTCTTGGGGTAACATGCTCTCCGACGCCCGCAGTCTTACCGTTATAACCTTCTTCCCCTGGATACTAGCCCCCGGAGTGGCTATCTTTTTGGTGGTTTTCGCCTTCAATATGCTCGGCGATGCCCTGCTATCCGAAAGGAAAGGCGAACGTTTCTAATTCCCCCTTAACCCCCTCGGGGAGAATAAAACACTTAATGCGTTGGTCTAGAGCCTTTATACCGACCCTGAAGGAAGCGCCTTCCGAGGCGATAGCACCCTCCCACCAGCTCTTGGTTAGGGGTGGCTTTATAAGGCAGGTTGCCGCCGGTATATACGAATTTCTCCCGTTAGGGCTAAAGGTTTTGAAAAAGATTGAAAATATCGTCCGGGAGGAGATGAACCGCGCGGGGGCGCAGGAAGTCCTTTTAACGGTTTTAAACCCCCGCGAACTTTGGGAGGAGACCGGTAGATGGGAACTATACGGGGACGAGCTCTTTAAACTCCAAGACCGCCACGGGAGGGATTTCTGCCTGGGTCCCACCCACGAGGAGGAGATTACCGACTTAGTCCGCAAAGAGGTAAAATCCTACAAAGACCTACCGCTGATACTCTACCAAATTCAGACCAAGTTTAGGGACGAAAAGAGACCCCGTTTCGGTCTTATAAGGGCTAGAGAATTCCTCATGAAGGACGCCTATTCCTTCGACACCGACTACAAAGGTGCGGAGGAAGCCTACAACCTCATGGGGGAAACCTACGAAAGAATTTTCAACCGCATAGGTCTCAAATATCTGAGGGTTTTAGCCGACACCGGTCAGATTGGTGGTAAGAAGTCGGAGGAGTTTGTCGCGCTAACCCCCTACGGGGAGGCTAAGGTCGCCTACTGCGAAAAGTGCGGCTATGCCGCCAACGCCGAGATTGTTCCCGTCCAAAAACCGACCCCCGAAGGGGAAGAGGAAAAACCCCTCCAAAAGGTTCACACCCCAAACGTTAGAACCATAGAGGAACTCGCCAAATTCCTAAACGTCCCCCCTAGGAAGATATTAAAAAGCCTCCTATACATCGTAGAGGGGAAACCGGTTTTGGTTCTCATAAGGGGAGACCGCGAGGTGGACGAGAACAAACTGGAAAGAGTCCTCGGAACGGACAACTTCCGTTTGGCAACCGACGAGGAGATTAAAGAGATACTGGGAACCGAAAGGGGGTTTGTGGGTCCCATAAACCTCCCCGAGGGGAAAGTCGAAAGGATACTCTGGGATAACTCCCTATACGGGGTTAAGAATTTGGTCGTTGCCGCAAACGAGCCCCACTACCACTACATAAACGCCAACCCCGGTAGGGATTTCGAATACGGGGAGTTTTACGACCTCGCCGAGGTTCAAGAGGGCGACCCCTGTCCCGAGTGCGGGGCACCCCTAAAGCTCTCGAGGGGGTTGGAGATAGGTCATATCTTCCTCCTCGGAACCAGGTATTCCGAACCGATGCAGGCTTACTTCGTCGATAAGGATGGAAAAGAGAAGCCGATAGTAATGGGTTGCTACGGGATAGGCGTATCCCGCCTCATGTCGGCGATTGTAGAGCAGTCCTACGACGAAAACGGAATTATTTGGCCTATAAACGTTGCACCTTTCGAACTGGAGATACTCCCCCTAAACGTCACCGACGAGAAACAGAGGGAGGTAGCCGAAAAACTTTATAAGGAAGCCCTAAACAGGGGTATAGACGTAATAATCGACGACAGGGACGAACGCGCCGGCTTCAAGTTCAAAGACGCCGACCTCATAGGTATTCCCATCCGTATAGTGGTGGGAAGGAAGGTCAAGGACGGGTTGGTAGAAATTCAAATCCGCAAAACGGGTGAGAAGTTTGACGTTCCCGTAGAGGAGGCGCTCGACAAATTTGAGCAACTAAAGGGGGAACTGCAAAAGCTTTAGACCCATACGGGGTTCGGAAGTGTCTCCTTCCCCTTTGCGTTATCCCCTTTTACCCCTCCCAAAAGTAGAATTGACACCTTATGACCCAACCTTTAAAGGTCGACGAAATTAGGGAACTATTTTTGTCATATTTCGAAAAAAAGAACCACAAGAGGTTTAAATCCTTTCCACTAGTCCCCGAAGATGACCCCACCCTTTTGTTTGTAAACGCCGGAATGGTTCCCTTCAAAAAGTATTTCCTCGGAGTGGAAAAACCCCCCGCGAAGCGGGCTACATCCTGTCAAAAGTGTCTTAGGGTGAGCGGCAAGCACAACGACCTGGAGCAGGTGGGATACACTTCGCGCCACCACACCTTTTTCGAAATGCTCGGAAACTTCTCCTTCGGCGACTACTTCAAAAAGGAGGCTATAGAGTTCGCCTGGGAGTTTGTAACCGACTATCTGAAACTACCAAAGGAGCGCCTTTACGTTTCCGTCCACGAAAAGGACGAGGAAGCCTACAAAATTTGGAGGGACGTTATAGGGGTTCCCGAGGAGAGAATCCTAAAGTTGGGAGACGAGGACAACTTCTGGCAGATGGGGGATGTGGGACCCTGCGGGTATTCCTCCGAAATCTACTACGACCGCGGGGAGGAATACGAGGGGGACGAGAGACTTCTCGAGATTTGGAACCTCGTCTTTATGGAGTTCAACCGCGACGAGAGGGGCAACCTAACACCCCTGCCGCAGAAAAACATCGACACCGGTATGGGTCTCGAGCGTATAGCCTCCGTTCTACAGGGGACTAAGACCAACTACGAGATAGACAACATCTTCCCCCTCATTCAATTCGGCGAGAAACTGGCGGGCGTGAAATACGGCAAAGACTCCAAAACCGACGTTGCCCTTAGGGTTATAGCCGACCACCTTAGGGCTTTAACCTTCGCAATAGGGGACGGGGTTTTGCCCTCCAACGAAGGAAGGGGATACGTAATTAGGAAAATCCTCCGCAGGGCACTAAGATACGGCTACAAATTGGGGATAGATAAACCTTTCCTCCACAAGGGGGTCGATTTGGTGGTCGACCTCATGAAGGGGGCTTACCCCGAATTGGAACTCCAAAGGGAGTTTATTAAAGGAATAGTCCGCTCGGAGGAGGAGAGGTTCTTAAGAACCCTCAAAGCGGGTATAGAGTTGGTGGAAAAAGCCATTGAGAGGGCTAAAAGAGAGGGTAGGGACTTCCTGACGGGTAAGGAGGTTTTCAAGATATACGACACCTACGGGTTTCCCGTCGACCTTATAGACGAGATAGCCGCCGAGCAGGGGCTAAGGGTCGACTACGCCGAGTTTGAAAGGGAACTCGAAAGGCAGAGGGAGGAGGCGAGGAAACACTTCAAGGTCGAGACCAAAAAGGTTAAACCGGTCTACCAGAGGGCTAAAGATGAGGGACTAACCTCGGAGTTTGTCGGATATACCCACCTCGTGGTGGAAACGCCTATTAAGGGTCTCATTAAAGGTGAGGAAATTGTCGATATCCTCCACGAGGGAGAGGAGGGAGAAATAATCCTCGAGAGGTCTCCCTTTTACCCCGAAGGGGGCGGACAGGTGGGAGACCAAGGTCTGATAGAGACTCCGAGCGGTCTCTTTAAGGTGGAGGACACCCAAAAGCCGGTTGAGGGCGTTATCGTCGCCAAGGGTAAGGTTATAAAAGGGAAAATCGAAAAGGGCGAAATAGCGGTCGCGCAGGTCGATAGGGAGCGAAGGGAGGCGACCGCCCGCCACCACACCGCCACCCACCTACTCCACGCCGCATTAAGGAACGTATTGGGCGAACACGTCAGACAAGCCGGTTCGCTCGTCCACCCCGAATATTTGAGGTTCGACTTTACCCACTTCGAACCGCTAACCGACGAGGATATAGAGCGCATAGAGGAGCTTATAAACAGGGAAATCCAGGCAAATAAAGAGGTCGTATGCCGCGTAATGCCCTACGACGAGGCGGTAAGAAGCGGCGCTATGGCTATCTTTGAGGAGAAATACGGCGACACCGTCAGGGTTATAGAGGTTCCCGACTTCTCCAAGGAGCTGTGCGGCGGAACCCACG
>JYMV01003163.1_pt1 | contig 11942 bp, 11 predicted proteins | sample 338911 | NCBI WGS metagenome assembly JYMV01 (sample SAMN03354496, study PRJNA234377) | hydrothermal vent metagenome | biome: Deep sea; feature: Hydrothermal plumes at the Eastern Lau Spreading Center, Western Pacific Ocean; material: Seawater | place: Tonga | collected 2009 | depth 2000 m m | reverse complement strand
AATAAGTATCCTTCTGTAAAGCTCAATACTAGTTACTCTTTTGGTATTGATGACCAAGAGTTTGTTGTGGCATTTGAAACTGACTATCCTGAGGATTTTGTGGATTTGGTTATGGATCTCCGAGAAACACAGGGGAGTCTTTATGTTGAACGCGACACGCCTATTTTTAGTTGTATTGCGAATTCATTGGAAGATACAGTTAATAGCTTAGGAATATAAAAGTTCAAAAACTTTAATAAAATAAAGGGCAGTGACTTGTGTCACTGCCCTTTATTTTATTTCAAATATAGATTCCGGGGTTATTGTTTGCTATTGCCAACGATTTTTACAAAGACTTAATAATTGATCCAGAGTTTCTTTTAAATCTTTTCTATGAACTACTCGGTCAATTAGTCCATGCTCCAATAGAAACTCTGATCTTTGAAACCCATCAGGAAGTTTTTGTTGAATAGTTTGTTCTATCACGCGGGGACCCGCAAACCCAATTAAAGCCCCGGGTTCTGCAATAATGATATCTCCAAGCAGAGCAAAGCTTGCTGAAACACCTCCAGTAGTTGGGTCAGTCAATATGGAAATATAAGGTAATCTTTCTTTTGCCAATTTACTGAGAGCAGCAGAAGTTTTGGCCATCTGCATGAGAGAAAGAATGCCCTCTTGCATACGTGCCCCGCCAGAACAAGAGATAATGATTAAGGAAGTTTGCTTAGTAATCGCTCTTTCGATTGATCTAGTTATTTTTTCGCCGACCACGACCCCCATGCTACCGCCCATAAAACTAAACTCGAAAACACAAATTTCAACTGGGTGGCTTTTAATAAAGCCGGTTCCCGAAATAACCGCATCTGAAGTCATTCCATTTTTGAAGTAAGTACGTAATCGTTCTTTGTATTTTTTACTATCCTTAAATTTGATTGGATCGGTCGCAATTAAATTAACATCGTGTTCAACAAATGTGCCCCCCTCTAATAGTTGATTAATCCGCTGCTTTGCACTTACTCGGAAGTGGTGGTCACATTGAGGGCATACACGAAAGTTTTTCTCGAGATCCGCAATGAATATATTACTCTTACAATCACTACACTCAGCCCACAGTTCGGCATTGGTGGAATCTTTTTTCCCAAGGCTCGTTTTAGATTTAATTTTATCTATCCAAGACATAACTACAGAATTATATAATGATTAAAAAGATTAATAGAATTGAATGCTACTAGGTTTATTTTGGTTGATGGAGAGTTTAATTGTGATCATTTTAAGGCTGTTTAATTTTATCCGAAACCGCATTCAGGTTCGTCTTTTGAGATGACCACTCTCCAATTGGGCCAAACATTGTATAGCCGAAGCTGATTATAAATAGAGCGATTTTAGGTATAGTAGCGAGGATGTATAGCACCAGTACGACCAAAAGAAACCTTGTGAAAGATACTCTTTTGCGAAATTCGAATTTTTTAAAGGCAGGATATTTAATATTACTAACCATTAAGAACGCAAGAATGTAAACCACGGCTACCATGAATCCAGGGTGTACCCTTGATCCGAACAAGTCTTCAAATGCAATTATAATTGATGCGATAACAGCAGCAGCGGCAGGCGTTGCTAGTCCGATGAAATATTGACTTTGGATGTCAGGTTCGGTTGTGTTGAATCTTGCCAAGCGTAATGCCGCACAAAGCAAGTATAAAAATGCGGCCATCCACCCTACACGCCCAAATGGCTTTAATACCCAGGCATAGCAAAGAAATGCCGGGGCCATACCAAAGGATATGACATCGGCCAAGGAGTCATATTGCATTCCGAAAGCACTGGTGGTTTTGGTCATGCGAGCAATCCTACCGTCAAGAACATCGAATATTATGGCGAATACGATTGCCCAGGCCGCAAGAAAGTATTTGTCGTTAAGAGCGGCAATAAAAGAATAGAATCCGCAGAACACGTTTCCTGTTGTAAAGAGACTGGGTAGAATGTGAATACCTTTTTTTGGATTCATCGATACTTCTCTTTAGTTTGAATTAAGATAACCAATAATACTTTTCCCACCGCTAACTTTATCTCCACAAGCAACGGATAGCTTAGTATTTTCTGGTAACAGAATATCGACACGTGACCCGAATCTAATTAGCCCGTATCTCTGGCCTGACTCATAATAATCTCCTTTTTTAGGCCAGCAAACGATTCGTCGCGCGATAAGACCGGCGATTTGTTTGACAAAAATATGCGTCCTCCCATTATTGATCAGAATAAGGTTCTGCTCATTATCCATTGATGCCTTAGGGTTAAATGCAGCGAGAAATTTCCCAGGATTATAGCGGATATCTTCAATAGTTCCTCCAATAGGTACCCTGTTGACATGAACATTGAATACGGAGAGAAAAATAGTTACGCGTTTGCATAGTTTCCCATTAATGGGTTCGTTTTCTGTTACTATTTCTGTGATTTTCCCATCGGCTGGAGAAACAATTACATTGGGTTCATTTGGAATGCGACGTTCTGGATCACGAAAAAACCAAGTTACAAACAAAAACCCTAGCCCAAAAATAGCAGTTGCCCAATAAAATGAAATTAAAAACATCAGAACGGTAATAATTAACAGAGGTAAGATAAAAATGAAACCATCTTTGGCTAGAGGAATTTTCATAACAATAGAGTAGGTGGCGTTAAATCGTTTTTAGGAAAAATTAAGAAGAAGGTGGTCGTTATTTTAGTTTTTTCCCTACAAAAGGCATCATCTTACGTAGTTTTTCACCAACGATTTCTATTGGGTGTTCAGAGTCTTGTTTTAACCGTGCGTTAAATACCGGACGATTGGCCTGGTTTTCTAAAATAAATTCTCTGGCAAAACTCCCACTTTGAATTTCTGCGAGAACTTTTTTCATCTCATCTCGAGTTGACTGTGGAATGATTCTTGGCCCTCGAGTTACATCTCCATAAGCAGCGGTGGTGCTGATAGAGTAACGCATATTTCCAATACCACCCTCATAGATTAAATCAACAATTAGTTTTAGTTCGTGGAGACACTCGAAATAGGCTAAGTCAGGGTTGTACCCTGCCTCGACTAGTGTGTCGAAACCTGCTCGAATAAGTTCCGTAACGCCACCACATAAAACAGCTTGTTCCCCAAAAAGATCTGTTTCCGTTTCTTCTCTGAATGTGGTTTCAAGAACTCCCGCACGGGTGCCTCCGATTCCTTTAGCGTATGCAAGCGCAATCTTTTTTGCTTTTTTGGAGGTATCCTGATGAATAGCCATTAAGCATGGGACACCAGCTCCTTGTTCATAAGTTCTTCGGACTAAATGTCCGGGTCCCTTTGGGGCTACCATAAAAACATCTACCGAATTTGGAGGTACCACTTGTCCAAAGTGAATATTAAACCCATGGCCAAAAGCAATAGCGTCACCCTTTTTCAGATGAGGTGCAATTTCATTATCATACATTGCACGCTGTTTGTCGTCTGGAATGAGAATCATTATGATATTTGCTATTTTTGTCGCTTCTGCCACAGTCTTAACTTTCAACCCGTCTTTTTGAGCTCTTTTCCAAAAAATACTCTCTTTGCGTAGTCCCACCACAACCTTAAGGCCACTATCATGCAAATTTCTTGCGTGTGCATGTCCTTGACTACCATAACCAATAATGGCAATTGTTTTGTTTTTCAACAACTTGATGTCCGCGTGGCGGTCATAATAAATACTTGGCAATTTCTTTCTCCTTTTTGCTTACGCTTTAATCGGATTTATTTTTTTGTTTAGAAAGTATTTGTAGTTCTACTCAATTTATGGATTTAGTACCCCTACTTATGGCAATTCGTCCGGAGCGAACAATTTCTTTAATTCCGAGTGGTTTAAGTAGGTCTAGAAACCCTTTTGTTTTGCCTTCATCACCAGTAATTTCGACTGTGTAATTATAGGGGCTCACATCAATTACCTTAGCTCGGAAAATATCCACAATACGCAAAATTTCTTCACGAACACGGGCTTCAGCATTCATTTTTACTAGTATTAACTCTCGGTCAACAAAATGTTCTTCGGTCAAATCGATGACTTTGATAACGTCAACCAGTTTGTTAAGCTGTTTTGTGATTTGCTCAATTTTTTTATCATCCCCTCGTGTAATAATGGTCATTCGTGAAATTCCGGGTTCGTTTGTTTCAGCAACGTTCAAGCTTTCGATATTAAAGCCGCGCCCACTAAAAAGTCCTGAAATTCTTGATAGTACCCCGAATTGATTTACAACGAGGACAGAGATGGTATGTTGCATGTCTTCAAAACGTTAGAGGCTATAATTATTTGGTATATTGCGTTTAAACGATCAATATATCAGAAACGTCTTGTGTTTACCATTATAATTGCTTCTTATTCTTAGTGTAAGTTATTGGATTTTTGTACTTTGGAGTTAGGCATGAGATCGACCGATCTTCCAGTGGTCCTCAGGAATCTTAGGAAATCGATTAAATCTTGGCCCGTCCCAGTGGTAACTTCAATAAGCTATCAGAGAAATCCTTTCATGGTACTTGTCAGCTGTCTTCTTAGCTTAAGAACCAGAGATAAAATTACGGATGCTGCTTCTAAAAGGCTGTTTATTCTTGCTAGTTCTCCGAAAGAACTATTGGGTTTGGATCCTAAGCAGGTGGAAGAAGCAATCTATCCAGTTGCTTTTTATCGTGACAAAACTGTTAGATTGTATGAAATCTGCCAATCTCTGATTGATGAAAACGAAGGTAAGGTTCCTGGAACATTAGACCAGTTGCTTAGACTAAAAGGGGTTGGTCGTAAGACGGCGAACCTCACTTTAGTTCTTGGTCATAATAGGCTTGGGATCTGTGTCGATATACATGTGCATCGGATAACAAACAGGTGGGGATACGTCCAAACCAATTCACCAAATGAAACAGAAGCAGCGCTAAGGTGTAAACTTCCAAAACGCTATTGGAAGGAATTTAATAATCTGTTGGTAAGCTTTGGGCAAAATATATGCAAGCCGCAATCGCCTCACTGCAGTAAATGCGAAGTTTCAGAGTATTGCAAGCAAACTGGAGTAAACCGCTATCGGTAGAATCAGTAGAGCACTAAAAGTGTCATAATTTTCCAACCGTTTGTTTCTGTATAGTGACGAGTTGCTTGATGCCTTTATCGGCGAGAGCGAGCATTGTTTTCATTTGTTTGTCTGTGAAGGGCTCGCGTTCAGCCGTACCTTGAATTTCTACAAACCCGCCACTCCCAGTTTTTACAATATTTAAGTCTACATCTGCTTCTGAGTCCTCAGAATAGTCCAAGTCTAGAAGGTTTTTGCCATCAATGATCCCCACACTTATAGCAGCTACATAATCACGAATAGGAATTTGATCAATGAGTTTATCTTTTTTCAGTTTCTTCATAGCTAGCATTAAGGCGATAAATGATCCCGTGATAGAAGCGCAACGGGTTCCACCATCTGCTTGGATTACATCGCAGTCGATCCACACCGTTCTTTCTCCAAGTTTTTCAAGATCTACAATGGTGCGTAGTGACCGTCCTATGAGCCTTTGGATTTCTTGCGTACGACCGGAGAGTTTCCCCCTAGATGCTTCTCTGGATGTTCTTGTGTGTGTTGATGAAGGAAGCATCGAGTATTCGGCAGTAACCCAACCCTGTCCCTGACCCCGAAGAAACGAAGGAACTTTATCATCAATGGAAGCTGAACAGAGTACACGGGTGCCACCCATTTGGAAAAGAACCGAACCATGCGGATGGATTATGTAGTTTTTGGTGATTTTGATCGCTCTTATTTGATTGAAAGAACGGCCGTTTAATCTGGGCATTATTGTTTCCCATTTAAAGAGATTAATATTAAGAAACCCTAGTTTCCCCACCGATCTTTTACCATTGGGGGAAAAGAATTTTTGAAAGTATCAGTTTGTAGAGCAATATTCAACAGTCATTCTGATCAAGTGATTTAGAAAATCTGAATATAAATTCTTGGTGTGTTAACTCTCTAAGTCTTGTGAATAAGCGAAATATTTGATAATATTGGACTTATCTAGGAGCTATACATGGACTCGTACTTTGAAAAGGGAATAACTTTAGAGGGAACGCTTTGGGTGAAAGGGAATGTTCACTTTGGTGCTCATATTGAGGGTGAGGTGTATTCAGATGATCATCTGATTATAGGCTCTTCGGGTTATGTGAAAGGAGATATCCGTTCGTATGACTTTTCAAACTCAGGTAAGGTTGAAGGTAATATTTTTTCTGAAAATAAAACAGCCTTATTGAGAGGGGGTGCGCTGACGGGTAATATTTCGACATACCAATTGGTCGTCGATGAGGGTGCTGATTTTAGAGGGCGCTGCAAAATGATTGACGCCCCAGTTGATCAAAATAGTAGGGAGGCCAAGACTGAAAAAAGACCAAATACAAACAACCGCTTAACGCTAGGAACAAAGCTAGAATCAGAGGTCGGGCCAAAACCAATAATGGCGGCTAAATATGGGCAGTTAATGCTTTTGAGTAAGTTGCCTAAAATAGCCAGAATATTTTTGATAGGTTTTGTGCTTATAGCATCTTTTATTTTTTTCAAATCCAAACCAGGTGATCCTAAAAACTCAATAAAAGCTGGATATGATTTGCTTGGGGAAGGGCGTTACGAAGAAGCCGAGATAGCGTTCAGGAATGCTTTGAAAAAAACTCGCAATTCTTCAGAACTTTATGCGGGATTAGGGGAGACTTTTCTTCAGAGAAAGCTTTATGACGACGCGGTTTCTTACTTTAAACGCTCATCAGAGATGAAGCCAGCGAATGCTAGTTACAAAATTAGCCTGGCGAAAGCTTACCAATCTCTGGGCCAATTGAAAGATGCTGAAAAATATTTTCAGTTAGCCATCGATACAAATCCCCAAAGAGCCAATTCTTTTTATCATTACGGCTTGTTCATGGAAGAAAAGGGTGAAATTCAGAATGCTATTAGCAGTCATCGCAAGGCTCTTGAGTTAGACAATAGTTTGGATAAGGCTCGTTACTCGTTAGGAAAACTCTTCGAAGAAACTGGGCGGTTAGATGAGGCTATTACTGAATACACATTCGTCTTGAAACATGATGCAAATAACGCTGCACTTCACTTGGCCCTGGGAAAATTACTTTTGAATTCGAACAATTCATCGAAAGCCGCTTTTCATCTTAATAAAGCCGTGGGCCTTATGCCGCAGAATTTTCAAGTTCGCGTTAATGTTGCTGAAATGATGATGGAGAAGGGTATGCTAGATCAATCCCTTGCTTCATACGAGAAGGCGGCAGATATTAAACCGAATGATCCTGAAGTTCTGTCTGGATTAGGAAAGGCGTATTTTGAAAAAAATAATCTAGATGAGGCCTTGAAAACGTATCAAAAAGCAGTAAAGATAAACCCTGAAAACGCAGAAAATCAGTACCAACTTGGAAGGCTACTTGCGCTAGCAAAACAATTTAAAAATGCCCGAGAGGCTTTAGAGACAGCTCTTTCTTTGCGTAATAATCATGCCCCAACTTCTTATGAATTGGGTCGCGTCTTGCTAGCGGAGTCAAAACCAGTTGAGGCTGAAGGTGCATTGAGTAAAGCAGTTATTGGTGAAGGGGATAATGTTGCGTATTTGTTAGCCCTTACCGATGCTCAGGTGAAGAACCAAAAGTATGATGTTGCCCTTAAGGCACTCCTTAAAATAGTAAATACCGAAACTAATAATTTAAGGGCGATTTTCTCGGTATGCAACGTCTATAGTAAAAAAAGATTTTATACAGCTGCTATAGATTTCTGCGAGAGGGCATTGAATCTTAGTCCTAAAGGACCAGACATAATGAACCGTCTTGCTTGGCTTTATGCAAAAAAAAGAGTGAAGCTTGACCGTGGGATTGAGTTAATCAAAGTTGTCACCCAAGCACACCCAAATCGTGCTAAGTATATTGATACTCTTTCGGAATTGTTATACGCCAAGGGAGATGTTGTGGGAGCGGTGAAAAGTATTCGTGAGGCTATTCGTCTCGATCCGGAAAATTCTTATTACAAGCAGCAAATTTGGAAATTTAAGAACGTGGCCCCGGAACCTCTTCAAACTTTTCAAAATTAAAAGTCATAAAAGTCCAGTTCCTTTTAACCCTACGTATGCTCCGTAGCACACAATTAAAATAATCCCGTCTCGTTTGCTGATAACGTTTCCCATTCCAATCAATAAAAGTAGTAAACAAGTTAGCGCTGTAGTGTAGATGAGGTCGGTATAGATTTCTTCGCCAATAGACAAAGGTTGAACTAGCGAAGTGGTACCGATCACCATAAGGATATTAAATATATTACTGCCAAACACATTACCAATGGCCATCTCTCCATGGCCTTTCTTAGCTGCGATTAATGAGGAAATCAGTTCCGGGAGACTGGTCCCAAGGGCAACGATACTGACTCCTATAAACCATTCACTGACACCCAATTTCCGTGCAATTCCAGTTGCACCCTCAACCATCCAATTTGCACCGAGAATTAGCATTATTATTCCCAGTATTACTAAAAGGGTCTGAAATGACGACCCCCCATACTCTGAAAATAAATGGTCTTCTGATAAATCAAGATCTGTTTTTTCTTTTGTTTGGAATGCCCTCCATAGATAAATGACCAAAAGGCAGATCATGATAAAACCTTCTGTCCTGCCTAAATAATTATTCCAAGCAAAGACAACAATAATCAGTGAAGTAATAATTAAAGGGGGGGATTCATCTATAAATCTTTGTTTTTCAATTGTAAGAGGGACTATCAAGGCGGTTAAACCAAGAACTAAACCTATATTAGTAATGTTGCTCCCAATAACATTCCCCAAGGCCAAGTCTCCTGAATCTTGAAGAGACGCCATTAGCGAGACGGCTAATTCCGGTGTCGAAGTTCCGAATCCAATTACTGTAGCTCCGATAATAAATGGACTTATTTTGAAAGATTGGGCTAATCGCAGACTTCCCGTAACAAGTAATTCTCCGCCATAATAAAGAAAAAATAGGCCAACGAAAATAAGTCCTGAGTTAATGAGCATGAGGGAAGTAGTGTTTAATAGTCTTGGTAGTGGGTCGATTGAATAAATTTTGATAAATATACATGAGAGTTATTCTAAGAACCAATAAATAAAAAAGACGCCAACTTGGGCGTCTTTTTTATTTTTATCCTAAACTTAAGAATAGATTTTCCTTAAATTAAAGTAGGTAAAATTATCGATTAAATGGAAATTGGATAAAGCTGTTTTTTAAACCAAGTTTAATTAGATTTTTTTTAGTTTGTCGCGCTTTGACTTCAGTTGCAAGATCTTTGGTGCGAACGATAAATATCTTTCGGTTAATCGTGACTCTTTTTTGATTTGGTTTGAACCCGCTATTTTTTAATTTATTGGTAAAGGTGATTGCTTCGAGTTCTTTGGTAAATAGTCCTAGTTCCAAAACATGGGCTGCCCCACTTTTTTTAATGGATGGATTGAAACCGAGAGATTTAAATTTAGTAAAGCTTGAAGCAGCATCACCTTTCTTAATGAAGTTTCCTGAAGATACTTGATGTTTAGTTGATTTAATACTTCGAACGTATATTTCTGTTTTGAACCCTTTTGAGTTAAGTCTTTTTACAAGTTTTGTTGCATTATCTTTGATGGAAAATGCCCCCACTTGAACAAAGAATTCTTTGCTTTTAGCAGGCATTGGTTTTTTTTCAGATATGGCTTGTATAGTCGACTGCTTTTCTGTGGAGGGCGTGGTTTTATCCTCTCTCGAGCTGATGGTTTGACTTGATGAGGAATTTTTATTTTTGTTAGTTGTTGGTTCATGATTCGTAGATTCTGTTTTATCTGGAGAAGGTTTCAGAGGTAATCCGTTCTCAGAAGTAAATGTCGGCTGTTTGTTTATAGGTTGGTTGTCGGTACTAAAAAGAGGTGAATTAAAAAACTGTTTGCTTTGAATGTACATTAGGACAAGAAGTACAATTCCTATGGCAGAAATAATAGGTAGTTTGGAGTTTTTTGTTCTTACTTTTTTTTCAGTCTCCAATTTGGTTTTAATTTGTATGTCATCAAGAATATTGTCTAGGCGCTTATTGTACTTTTTCCAATCTTCATTAATTTCTTGAAGCTGCGAATCTAGTGGTTTGATATTTTTGTCTTCTTGTATTTCAAGCATTGGTTGATTTTTTTGCTAAAAGTATTTGAATGGTGATTTTATCAACGGCTAGTTTTCTCAGGACAATGGTAAAACATGATGTTAGGATAGCTCGAGTAAGTCTTGTAAATAGTTGGATATCTGGATGTTATTACTGTAATAATGAACTATTTCCCCTTATATATCAATAGTTTTTAGAAAATTTCTATGATTTGACTAAGAGTAGATAATGGATAAAGATAATTATATTGACTTGTCAGTAAAGTTGGGTTCTATGCATTTTACCAATCCAGTTATTGCCGCTTCAGGCACTTTTGGCTATGGAATCGAATTCGATCCTTTTGTGGATTTAAATAAATTAGGTGGGTTTTGTACCAAAGGCTTGTCCATGAAACCTAAAATGGGGAATCGCTTTCCACGTATGATAGAGACTGCTTCGGGTATGTTGAACGCTATAGGACTTGAGAATATTGGCTTGGATAGATTTTTAAATGAAAAATTACCATCGTTGAAAAACTTTCAAACTCGACTGATAGTTAATTTTTTTGGTGACACAATAGATGAATACGTCGACTTGGCTAGGGCATTGTCTAAGGTAAACAGGGTAGACGCGCTCGAGATGAATGTTTCCTGCCCTAATGTCGAACAAGGGGGAGCGCGGTTGAGTTCGGATCCGGCAACTCTTAAGCAAGTTGTCGAGTCTGTGCGAAAGGTTAGCAATAAGTTTCTAATCATAAAGCTTTCGCCTAATGTTAAAGATATAACTGAATTGGCATTAGCTGCTGAAGAAGGGGGGGCAGACGCGCTATCACTGATTAATACTTTTGTAGGCCTAAAGGTTGATGTTGAGTCGGGGAGACCATGGCTTGCAAACATAACTGGAGGCGTTTCGGGACCGGCGATTAAACCCATGGCGCTCGCTATGGTTTACGAGACCGCTCGTGCGGTAAAAATTCCCGTGATAGGGATTGGGGGAATTTCATCAGTAGAGGATGCCTTAGAATTTCTCATGGCAGGGGCAAGCGCGATACAAATTGGAACCGCTAATTATATTGACCCGTCTATTACCATTAAAGTTATTGATGGTCTTAGGGGATACTGCAAAAAAAATAATTTAAAATCGCTTGCGGATTTACCTTCCTTGAGTAAATGATGTGTTTGAGTGTTATGGAATATAGATTCTGGGAACACGTTTGCCGACTCCGCAAAGAATTTCGTAAGGAATGGTATCTGCTTTGGTGGCTAACTCTTCTACTTTGATTTGACCATTTCCTTGACTTCCGAAGATGACAACTTCGTCACCCATCTTTACGTCGGGAAGGCTAGTTACATCAATCAGGCACATGTCCATGCAGATAGTTCCAACCTGTTTTACTCGTGTTTCTTTTACAAGAAGTTCCATGTTGTTTGAAAGCTGGCGACTTAATCCGTCAGCATAGCCTACAGGAATGGTTGCAATAAGAGTTCGGTCATTTTTGGTTACATAACGACCTCCATAGCTTATGGGAACTCCCTTCCGCAATGTTTGAATTTGGATAATTTTTGTTTTCCAGTTCATGACAGGACGCAGTTTGGTAGCCTTATTTTTATTTGTCAGTGAATCAAATACTGAAGCAACAGTAGGGGATGGGAAAGAACCAAACAGGCTGATGCCGGGTCGAACTAAATCAAATCTGCTTTCAGGAAATCGCAAGAGTCCCGCTGTATTCGCACTATGAAAAAGGATGTGATTGCTCTCGTTGTTCATTTTAGAAAAATTTGTGGTACGTAATTTCTTTAACACATTTAAAAAAATAGATATTTGATGGTGTGTTGTTTCGGGGTCTTCTT
>JYMV01053310.1_pt1 | contig 11943 bp, 10 predicted proteins | sample 338911 | NCBI WGS metagenome assembly JYMV01 (sample SAMN03354496, study PRJNA234377) | hydrothermal vent metagenome | biome: Deep sea; feature: Hydrothermal plumes at the Eastern Lau Spreading Center, Western Pacific Ocean; material: Seawater | place: Tonga | collected 2009 | depth 2000 m m | reverse complement strand
GGATTGTGATCGGAGAGACGACCGTCATCGGAGATTGCGTCACATTGTTTCAAGGTGTCACTCTTGGGGGAACCGGCAAGGAACGTGGGAAACGGCATCCGACGCTTGGCTCCCACGTGGTGGTGGGCGCTGGAGCGAAGATCCTGGGAGGGATGACCATTGGGGACAACGTCACCATTGGTGCCAACTCAGTGGTGCTCAAATCCGTCCCTCCACACTCGACGGTCATCGGCGTCCCCGCACGAGTGATCCGGGTGAAAGGCGAACGCCTTCCTGAGGCGGCCATGGACCATATCAATATTGCAGATCCGGTGGCTGAACGTTTCGACGCACTTGAAAAAGAGTTGACCGAACTTCGCCGCAAGCTCAACAATTGAGGTCACAACATTGCACATTCACTCGACCCACCATCGGGTGACTAACGTAAGGAGTCTCGCTGTGCGCACACTACTTCGCTTTGTCGTATGTTTGGGATGTTTCGGGTTTTTCTCACTCCTTGGCTGTGGCGCTGACACCGCTGCCGTTGCCATCATTGGCGCCGCAACGGCCGGAAGCGCCGTCGCTGCTACCGCGCAGGTCGACGATGACATGACGAACGGTGGAACCACATCCGACGCTCTCAGCAGCTTAAACGGGGTCTATCACCTTAGCGCGATAGCTGCTGAAACGTCTCTCGTGACCTGTCCGTCATCGTTTACCGGCTGGTTCAGGGCTAATGGTCCGACACGAGAGATCACCGAAGGTTTTTTTCTGTTTATGAACTGCGAGACACAATCGCTCGATAGAATCGAGATCGACGGAGACTTCTTCTTCGAGGATATCGACGAGGACGTCTGCGGTCAGGGCGGCTGTTTACGCCTCGAACTCAACGTCAGTGGGACAGCCGGCCAGGGGCAACGAGTGTGGCGCGGATTTCTGGTCCGTGGCGGCGAAGGCATCGTGTTTGCCCAGGTTGATCCGTTTAACGGGAGTGTACTCGCAGGAAGCGCCTGGAGGAACTCAGGCGGGCCCACCAACACGACCGATCCTACTGAAGAGATGATGGAGAATATGATGGACATGCCGGTGGATCCTGCCACCGATTCCAACCCCCTTAGGGCATCTGGATAGACGGGCAGCGTGCCTCAATCACGACGGACTAAGAGAGCCAAAGTCAAACTTTGACTCATCGATTTGGTACCCGTCGCAGATCTGAGCCACTTTGGTCATGAGGCGCTCAAAGAGGGTTTCGCTGATGATGCCGGTCTGGATAAAACGCTCGGTGAACCACGTACTCTTGAGAAACCAGTCCATCGGATCCTCAATTCGACTCAGGCGCAAATACTGAAACTCATACGCTTGACGACCCAGCTGCACGTAGCTCCCCCCTGTGGCGTCATCCTGCCAATGGGAGCACACGTTGTTTCGCACATAAGTGTCCATCTCATCAGGGCTGAGGAATTTTTTTGCTAGGAGGTTGCACATGAAGTCCTCACTACGATGCAACATGCGTTTGAGCACTGCCTGACCCAAACGACCGGATTCTCCCTCCGATGTCGTCAGCTCCCGAGCGGTCTGATCCCGGATGGCTGTGGGCGCCACGGCATACATCTCATCGAAGAGCTCGGCCAGCTCTTCGGTCAACGCCTTCCACTCGCTCTCTCGTTCTGGTGGGATGAGAACCCATCCTGACTCGGCAGCAAGATGCGTCCATTCGTGGATGGTGCGGGCCGCCAGCATCAAGCGTTCATACGGTGGTGACGGTTCCCAGAGGCGATTTTCAAAATCCCCTGGTCCGATATTGTAGGCCACCAACTTCCGTTCCCCATGGATGTAGCTCAACCCCTCTTTGGCGAGATCGGGTGCTGGATCCGCCAACTCTTGGGGCGATCGAAGCGATGCCAAAAATCGTCGGGAGTGAAATGCTACGATGTCCAAGTCCTTCAAAATACGCTCTTCTCCTGGCTCAGTCAGCTCAGCTAAGGATGCGTGAAGCTCTGCCGTCTCTTCTGGCGCATCAGGATCCCAAAGGATCTGCCCTTTGGTTCCTGTGACCAGCAATGGAGGCTGAGTCTCCGCCAACCACGTACTGATCTTGGTTTCCTGGGTAGAACGGCGAGTGTAGGTTCCACGATGCTGCTGGATCACGTCACTGGCACAATTCAGCCACGATTGCAAAAGACGATCCAGCTTGTTGGAGAGGGAACCAGGAAGGATCAACCCTGTCTCCCGCATCACGCGCGCACGAGGTAACCCCATCGTGGGCCTCTTGAGCTGCTCATGATAGAGTTTCGGGATCCATGACATGGCCTCTGCCAATGCCCGGAATCCCTTCGCATCAGGCCGCGGGGTCTTCCGACAACCGGTGGCAACATCACGAAGCTGTTTGTGGCTCAGTGTGAGAAAGTAGCTAAGGTTGGCCGCTAACGATGCCGGCCCAATCTCCTGTAAGAGGGCCATCCGTTCCACATGAAACAACTGGTACGTGGCAAACTCCAGGGTTGAGAATGCCGGATTAAAATCGGACGCATACACGGTCCAGGAATTCTTGTTAAAGGGCAAGTAATACGGTCGGATGCAATTGGGCTGCGTCACAATACAGACATGTTGTACCCGAGGCGGGAACCAAAAACGAGGAGCGGCTTGATGAAGATCTAACGCTCGCTTCCAGTACGTATTGAATGCCTGGTTGAACAACTCAATGGATTCACGGTTGAAGATGCCTCGTTCCAGAACATCATCCTCGAAGGAACGGCTCAAACCAACCGATGACAAGTATTCTATAGGAATGACAAATATGCCGTCATGAGCGAAGTAGTAGTCGAACAGATCAGCGTTCAACGCCTAACATCCCACGCTTGAGACCTTCATTGGGAGGTTTAGGACCGAACCAGATCGAAAGCATCGCACGAGAAAAATCCTTGCCCGATATCGTTCCGCGTTGCGATCCTTTCACGTTGACGTCAACACCGTTCCGGTCAAAGGCAAACGTCATACGGTCGCCCACCTGCATCTTCGCCATCCACCCGTTTAATTGATCGACTCGATCAGACAGCGTCGCAAAGTTCCCTCCTACATTCTTTTCAAACCCCTTCGTCCACGCGTTTCGAAGATCCTCGGCATCAACGTTGCGCACAAAGTGCATGGCCACTTGCTTCATCTGCTGTGACTGAATGATTTTATTGGGATCATGAGTTTTCTGTTCCAAATACAACCCGCCAACGAACACGTCAAATTTTAGAAATGTCGCTTCGCGCAACCCTAGGCCATTCAGCACTAGTGTTTTTTCTCCAACTGAAATTGACTCCGGCATGGTGATCCCTGCAAGCTCAGCCGCGGACGCCGCTCCAACGACGACGAGCGCCCACATGACAAACGCAACACACCACACCCGCATTTGATATCGGGTTGCGGAAGTAGCCCTCATCCCCATTTCAGCCCAACGTACATCATGCGAACAAAGACTAGAGACGCCATCGCTGCAATAAGCAATAGCCAAAAGGCAGTATCATTAAACATTTCGAACCTCCACCATCGCTACAACATTCCATCTATCTGCGTGCAGAGTTCTCTGACGTCTGCCGTCGACTTCACCAATGCTGCCTGTTCGTCCGGCGTCAGTGTAATTTCTACGATCTGCTCGGCACCACGTCGACCGAGCTTAACCGGAACTCCCACAAACACATCTTGAATTCCGTATTCGCCTTTGCAGAGGGTTGCACAGGGGAGAATACTGTGCTTGTCTTTCATGATCGCCTCGACCATTTCAACGGCTGCCGCAGATGGCGCGTAAAAGGCACTTCCATTTTCCAGTAAGCGAACAATTTCCGCGCCTCCGTGACGGGTTCGCTCAACGAGATCGTTTAATGTTTCTTCCGACATCATGTCTCGAATCGGCGCCCCCGCGATAGTGGTGCTCCCGATGAGCGGCACCATTGAATCACCATGCCCGCCCAGCACCATGGTGTGAACCTCCTGTACAGACACGCCAAGTTCTTTGGCGATGCTGGCACGAAAACGCGCGGAATCAAGCACACCGGCCATCCCTAACACACGTTCCTTGGGAAACCCACTCACTTTGTACGCTACGTAGGTCATGGCATCTAACGGATTGGACACGATGACGAGAATGGCATTGGGTGAATGTTTTGCCACCTGCTCAACAACGCTTTTGACGATCTTCACATTGGTTTTCAGCAACTCATCCCTGGACATTCCCGGCTTGCGTGGCATCCCTGATGTAATCACCACGACCGAGGAATCTGCCGTATCTTGATAGTCGCTGGTTCCGATGAGTTGGCCGCTGTAGCCGCAGATCGGCGCGGATTGCGCTAAATCCAACGATTTCCCCTTCGGAAGACCTTCGATGATGTCGAGCAACACGACATCGTAACGATCCTTCTCCGCCAACCGCTGCGCAGCCGTGCCTCCGACATTGCCCGCACCAATTACGGTAATCTTTTCACGTCCCATTCATTGTTCTCCTTACTCCATGTCAACCTTGAAATTGGTTGTACAGATGAAGTTTTCACCCTCGTAGAAATTCAATTTGTATTTTCCTCGCCCATACGCCTCACGAAGAACATCGATTGGCTTCCAGACCAGATCCATATACTTCCCCGGCTCATAGGTTTCAAGCTCACGAAACTGCACAATCATGCCCTGCTTTTCTTCGACCAGCACTTTCATGGTGCAGCGGGGGAATATATCGACGAACAGTTCTCGCAGGATATCGGGAGTGGGATCTCGCTTGAGACGAAATTTTGCCTGCCGTTTGATGTAGGGATACGACGCCCCGGTGAAGAGGAGGTAGAGCCAATCCGGCACATTGGTGTCGTCAGTGCTCACGTGGTCAATCGCCGATAAATGTGTGGTAGGCAATCCGGCAATCGTGCTGCCTGATCGACAACAACAAACCCAGCCTCACCACACATCCGATTCAGATAGGTGGGTGCTTCATGATCGATGGTTACACAAAGCGGATGAATTCCCAATCGTTTCGCCTCTAGCAGTGCCATTCGTGTGTCCTCAAGCGCATAATCACGTTCATACTGATCATCCAACGGTCTCCCATCACTCAACAGTAACAGAAGTTTGACCTTCGCGCGCTCGTGACGCAGCTTTGATACCGCATGGCGTATTGCCGCGCCATCACGGTTCTGATGCGCCGGCTCGATCGCTCCGATGCGTTGTTTGCATCTCGCGTCATAGTGATGATCAAACTCTTTCATAATGGTGAAGCGGACGTCATGACGGGATCGGCCGGAGAATCCGTAAATCGCATAGCGATCCCCCAGCGCTTCCAGGGCTTCACACAAAAGAATCAGCGCTTCTTTTTCGACATCGATGACGCGCTTCCCATCGACATCCAACATGCGATTTGTCGACCCACTCATATCCGTCAACACGGCCGCCGATACGCTCCTCACACGTATTTCTCGATGCATGAATACGCGGTCTGAGGGAATCCGCCGTGCCCGTCGCTCTACAAGCCGTTCGATCGCCGCATCCGTATCGATATCTTCTCCGTCGAGTTGGTTCTTGACCCACCGGAGTGAACTCGGTCGAATGCCTTCAAAGCACTTCCGAAGCCGCTGGATCGTCCATTGATGGTCCACCAATGTCTGGGCAACGAAGGCCTCGCCTCCGTTCATAGTCTCGCCTGTACTTTCAATAATCGTGCACCAACGCGATCGATAATCCCCGAGCGTCGTATCCCACTCGTCATAACGAACCGCTGGTTTATATCCTGCTGCTTCCTCGCCTTGAGACGCTTCGACCTCGAGTGTTTCCCGTTCTAGAAACTCGATGCTTTCACTGGAAACGGGACGTGCGCCGCCACGATAGGACAGATTGAGAATCTGTTCATAGGCGTATCCATTGCCCTGCTGGGTCATATCGCCCTCGTCAGGCTGCGACTCTTGCGAACCTGATTCTGAATCCGGTGTCTCCGACAAAGGTTGGTCCGTGGGGCTCAAAACATCGAGCAGCCCGTATAAGCGGTCGGCTATTCGGATCGAGGTTTCGCATGTCGCACTGGCATCTTGGACCTCGGCCAACATAGGTCGAGCCTGATCGATGATTTCCTGGCACGACGTCGGAATCCCATCTGTCGTTTGATTGACGGACATGCGCATTAAGGCTTCGACGACCATGTCGCGTAATGACCCTGTCTGAAACAACGGGCGTTGAGTGACCGCTTCCTTCACGACGCGGTCCATATCGCGACGCAGACCAGCGTATTCAGTCGTGAGACGTGAATCCACTCTCGCATCCTCGACAATCATCCACAAATCTTGCGCTAGTGCAGGGGAAGGGTACAACGCAAAAACCTCCCATACCGAGGTTGGCTGCCGGTTCTGGCCATAGCGGGCGTGAAGGTCCACGACAAGATCTTGGATAGACTCGATGTGCAAGTCATGGGTTCCGAATTCGAAATGTCCGGCCTTATGCGCGGCCATCACACGATATAAACGCGCATTGTCACTTTTGCGTGCGTAGGAATTGAGTACTGGTGGGAGTGCGATGGTGTCCATCGTATCCTGAAGACATGGAGGACGCTCAACGCTCGCAGGTTGCTCGACCGGACATCCCGGCATTGCAGGCGATGTCGGCGCGACAGCGGAAGCACGATGGGTTTCAACACGTAGGTCTTTTCCGGTGAGGCCGTTCACCAGCAATCGTAATGGTCGCTGCATCGTCCGAAGAGACACACCGCTCATAGCCCGTTCAATGGAGACCAACGCCCACCGACTTTCATACGCGAAATAGGCGCGCGCCGATTCGGCACTATATTCAAGCGCTTCCATTCCAGCCCCTACCCACTGTTCAAACCGCGAGTTCGCTTCTTCACGCAAGCTGGCAGCTTCATTGCCCGTAAGACCCTCTGGCATCTGAAGAATTGCCCCCACGGCATGCGGACTCTGCTTTAGAAACGCCATTGCGGCATGCGGACTACGGTCTGCAAGCTGGTTTCCGTATTCCAGCACACGCAAGCGTATCTCTACCTCGGGAATCGCGCTGAAAATCTGTGGTGTAGTTCTGAAAAACTCTAACGTCAGCAAATAATCAAAACTGTCGAATTGGTTCGTGGTGACCAACTTGATCCCGCATTCAACCCATCGCTTGAGATGATCGAACGGAATAACCCGCAAGACGGCCGGACTCTCTCGGAAATACTCGACAGCAGCAAGCGCATTCCATTTCCCAAGATCTCTCCCGATTGCTGTCCAGGCATCGAGACCAGTGTCCCCAAGAACATCGACAGCCTCGGCGCCCCGGCACACACACTCGAAAGCAAGAAGCGCCCCAGCGCTCTCGGCATCGTCATCGACGTTGATCATCTGTATTGCCGCCGTCAACACGCGTTCTTGATGCTCGGCGGTCTTGAGACCGACAACCGAACCAAGGCTTTCCTTAAAATAGCGTATCCCCGTGGCCCCGGAACCAGAGGCAATTTCAATCCCAAGATCAATCCAAAGGCGCACCACCGCACCATCACATTGCTCAAGCGCCGCCGGAAGCGCCTGAACACATTCTTCACAGCTCCGCTTGGAAACCTCCTGCAACTCGACGAGCAAGGCGCGCATGTCGCTATCAAGTCCGGAAACGGCGGTGGCATTCATTGCGTTGTCAGAATTCATTTCTTCCATCGCGTGGTGCCGTCTGGGCGGTCTTCGAGAATCACACCTTGCTGTGCCAGATTGTCCCGGATCTCGTCTGAGCGTTTCCAGTCTTTGTTAGTGCGGGCTTTTTTACGCTCGCCGACCATTGCCTCTATGTCTGCTTCGCTTAACTTTGATGATGGCTGATAGGTTAGCTCGCTTGTCCAGGCTGCTTTTTCCCCGAACTCCCAGTTCTTTGCTTGCGCCTGAAAGAGGCCTAATACCTGCCCGATGTTTCTGAGTTTGTCTTGCGCTTTTACCGCTGTTGCTCCAGATATACCTTTTGCCAGGCACGCGTTTATTTCTGCACGAACACGTTGAATTTCGCCGATAGCCTCCGGCGTGTTGAAGTCGTCGTCCATTGCTATCTCAAAGCCCTGTTGAAGCTTCGTCAAGATTGCATCGATGTCTGCGTCGGAAACGTTGGCACTTTCAGGTGTCGCCTTGGCTTCTTCAAGCCTTAGCAATAGATCGTACACGTTATTGAGCGCGCGTTTACTTTCCTGAAAACTGTCATCTTGTACATCGATAGGGCTGCGATAGTGCGCAGAGAGCACGAAATAGCGAATAATTTCTGCGGTCACGGTTTCGGTATACCCGGAAGCATCGAACAATGCTCTGATGGTGAAGGTATTGCCAAGGGACTTCGACATTTTTTCGGCATGAATGGTGACGAAGCCATTGTGGATCCAATAGCGTGCGAACGGTTTCCCGGTGAAGGCTTGTGATTGGGCGATCTCGTTTTCGTGATGGGGAAAGATCAGATCTTCGCCGCCTCCGTGAATATCGAAAGTCTCCCCTAGATGCTTCACCGACATCGCCGAACATTCAATGTGCCAGCCAGGCCGGCCTTTCCCCCACGGACTTTCCCACGCAGGCTCACCTGACTTCGATGCTTTCCACAATGCAAAATCCATTGGATGTTCCTTGCGTTCGTCAACCTCAACTCGCGCGCCCGCTAACATATCATCCAGTTTTCGATGTGAGAGGCATCCATAGTCTGCAAAGCCCTCGATGCGATAGTACACATCACCTTCCATCTCATAAGCCACACCTTTGTCGATTAAACCGCTGACCATGCTGATAATTTCGGGCATGTGTTCCGTCGCTCGCGGCTCCTGATTCGGAACGGTCACAGATAACCTCTCCATATCGCGCGAAAACGCGGCGATATATCTGGCTACAATCGCAGCCCAGTCCTCTGCTTCCTGGTTGGCTCTGGCGATGATCTTATCGTCCACATCCGTGAAGTTCCTGACGTAGTTGACCGCGAATCCCCGATATTGGAGATAGCGTCGAATGGCATCGAAGACGATGGCGCTTCTGGCATGACCCAGATGGCATTCGTCATACACCGTTACGCCACACACATACATCCCGACTTTGCCGGGAACCAGAGGTTCGAAAGCCTCCTTCTTTCCAGTCATGGTGTTATGAATCAGGAGCATACGACTGTCTCGTTCACACAGATCCCGGCTTACGCAAAACACGGAGAAGTACGAGGCTCCCCACGATCACAACTATCAACACGAATGAGCCAATGTTGAAATAGCGCTCGACCAACTCAATCATCTGTGTACCAAAAAGCTGAATCGATCCCGCCACGATAAAAAAACGCCCGCCTCGACCCGCGAGAGACGCCAACACGAATACTGGGAGTTTGAACGCAAACGCCCCGGATGCAATGGTAAAGACCTTGTAGGGGATTGGCGTAAACCCTGCGACCCCAACCGCCCAGCCTCCATAACGATCGAATTGCCGTTGGACTTTGCCTATTGTTTTCTCGGCAACAAATCGTTGGAGTATCGGACGCCCTCCCCACAACCCGATGAAATACCCGATGACCCCACCGATAACCGATCCTGCGGTTGTCACCATAGCCAACCAGATACCCTGATCGGGATTGCTCAAGACCAGCGCAATAAGAAGGATATCGGGAGGGATGGGGAAAAAAGACGATTCGGCGACCGAGATAAAAAACAGGACCCAGACCGCGTAGGGAGAGTCCGCCCACTCGAGCATCCACTGCGAAAGATCGTGGAACATGGTGGACGTGTTCAGCCGTCAGTGACCAGCCGAGAGACGGTGGAAATTGAGCTGATCACTTCCCAGAGTTGGTCGGGGCGAGCCGATTTGAACGGCCGACCTCTCGCACCCCAAGCGAGTGCGCTACCGGGCTGCGCTACGCCCCGAACCACTGGGTTTTTTCTTACGTTTTGGCTACGACTCCCCATCATAGGACGCGATGATCTTCAGTGCCTCATTGAGTTGGGCTTTGACATGTTCGAGCACCTCTCCAGGAAGTCGGGCGTTGGCCGAAGCCTCACGTTCCGCACGCGACGTTTTTCCCCACTGTCGCCTGACCCCTTCGAGAGTGTACCCCTCATCGTACAACAGTCGCTTGATGGTGCGCACGGTTTCGATATCCTGCTCAACATACGTCCGTCGTCGCCCGCGCCCCTTCCCTGGCTTAAGAAACTTGAATTCCGATTCCCAGAATCTAAGCACATAGGTGGGCACCTGAGTCATCGCACTAACTTCTCCGATTTTATAGAAGAGTTTCTTGATCTGCGGATGTTCAGCTATGGTTGACATGCCGCTTGAACACGTGGCTTGGCCGGAAGCTCACAACCCGTCGTGGCGTAATACCGATTTCTTCGCCGGTTCGAGGATTCCTCCCTTTGCGCGACCCCTTACTCCGAACCATAAAGCACCCAAACCCGGTGATCTTCACCGACTCACCCTTTTGCAGGGTTTCCCTGATAGACGAAAACAGGCTGTCGACGATGTATGCGGCATCCCGTTTGGAAATCCCCACTTTTTCATACAGTTCGTGTGACAGATCTGCTTTTCGCATGGCCTCTCCTTGGGCTCTTCTTGGGTAATGTTCTCGGCTTCGACATGTGTTCTCGCAGGAGACAGAGTTCAATACTGTCTGCGAGCGCTTGCCAACTCGCATCGATAATATTGTCCGATACCCCAACGGTATTCCATTCCCTTTCATGATCGCCAGACACAATCAAGACACGCACCTTCGAGGCGGTTCCCTTCTCACCGGTCAACACACGCACCTTGTAATCCCGGAGTTGGACGTCGCGAAGTTCTGGGTAAAACAACTCCAAGGCTTTTCGGAGCGCGTTATCGAGTGCATGCACCGGCCCATTTCCATCCGCTGCACAATGTTCAACCCGGTCACCAACGCGCACCATAATGGTCGCTTCCGATACCGTTCCCTGCGTCACATCCCTCTTTTCGACGATCACCCGAAACCCCAGCAGTTCGAACGATTGAACAGACGAACCAATGGCTTTCCGCATCAGCAACTCGAACGATCCTTCAGCTCCCTCGAATTGGAAGCCTTGATGTTCGCGGTCTTTCAACTCACGGAGCAGCGCGCCGAGTTGGGGGCTGGTTTTCGACAACGAGAGGTTAAAATCCTTAGCCTTAGCTACCACCGCACTACGCCCTGCGCTATCCGATATGAGGAGTCGACGGCGATTGCCGACCGCTTCAGGCGTGACATGTTCATAGGTGGCGGGATGCTTCTCTACCGCATGAATGTGCACGCCTCCCTTGTGGGTGAACGCGGCTTCTCCAACATAGGGCTGGCGCTTATCCGGCGGAAGATTGGCAATCTCGTACACAAAGCGAGAGACCTCGTGGAGTTTCTGAAGCTGTTCGCTGGTGAGACACTCTCTACCCATTTTCAGTTTCAGATTGGGCGCAATGGAGCACAAATTGGCATTCCCGCATCGTTCTCCAATGCCATTGATGGTTCCCTGTACCTGTGTAGCCCCACTTCTGACTGCCATGAGAGAATTGGCTACCGCCATCTCCCCATCATTGTGCGCATGGATTCCAAGTGGCGTTTTCGTCTCTTTCGACACTTTGGTGACGATCTCTCGAATCTCCCACGGCATCGCAGCACCGTTGGTGTCACACAACACCAAGCGTGTCGCGCCTGCCTTTGCCGCGTGTTCTAATGTCTGCAATGCATAGTCGGGATCCGCTTTGAAGCCATCAAAGAAGTGTTCGGCATCATAGATGACCGATTTGTCATGGCTGCGTAAATAGTCAATTGAGTCCGAGATGAGTTCGAGATTCTTCGCGCGCGAAATCCCTAACGCGGTGGACACGTGCAACACCCAGCTTTTTCCGAAAATGGTGATAACCTCGGTGTCTGCTTTCAACAGAGCTTGCAGATTCGGGTCGTTCTGGACTCGCAGTGCCGCCTTGCGTGTCGATCCAAAAGCAACCACTTTGGCGTGGACAGGGGGGGCTTTTTTCATCGCCCTGAAAA
>JYMV01006275.1_pt1 | contig 11945 bp, 9 predicted proteins | sample 338911 | NCBI WGS metagenome assembly JYMV01 (sample SAMN03354496, study PRJNA234377) | hydrothermal vent metagenome | biome: Deep sea; feature: Hydrothermal plumes at the Eastern Lau Spreading Center, Western Pacific Ocean; material: Seawater | place: Tonga | collected 2009 | depth 2000 m m | reverse complement strand
TGGAGAAGCGGCTTGTTTCGAGTTCAAACCATTGCTAGACTGAAGAATATTGCCCATTCGCGTGGTATTGATATTACAAAAACGTCGATGTAGTAATGGCTTACATGACTTATTCAATCTACATGCGATACACACTCTTCAAATAAGTCCTCAATGAATAACGCTATCGCGTATCAGAATCGACGTCGTCTTCTTTTTATAAAATTGACGCAAATGACGCTGTTAACACTAAGAGGGCAACGAAAGCCACCCTTACACGCTACAACAGTATTTACTTAGCTCGGACCCAAACATTAACTTTGATTCATATTTAGCGGATAATCTATCTTCTCTACTTTTGATATCTTAAGCACATGCCGGGGGAAAATGACCACCAGATTCTGTTTAATTATGCATTTGTTGTGTATAAAATATGCATGGGTAAGCATCATAAATGATATCGTCATTGCAGTTATTTTTACGTCTCGGACTAGATGATTATTTCGCCGTTTGTGTGGTATAATAAAACGATTACGAACATCTGGACATCAATAATTGTCAAAATGTGTGTAAAGATCAAAGCTAAAAGATAAAACATAAGAATTATTTTATAAAAAAAAAAGAAAAAAAAAGACAATTTTATCAAATTCAGTTATCTTTGTCCTGATCAATGAGATACATTTTACATTTAAATCGAATACTCTCCCTTCTAACAGTTACAGATAAAGTTATTTTTTACCATACAATATATTTATGGAAATCATGCTTGCAATGAACATTGTAGATATCTTATTTACCCTTACCGAGTACCCGAGTTCACCCACGGTTTTTTAGTGCATTGTCCTATTATGTGTGGGGTCGTAGTGGTCGTGGTCGTATGGTAATTGGATTTACAACTACTTGTGCAATCAGTGCAAATCACCGCTTAAGTTGTGAGTTCGAGCCCCGTCCATGCCGAGGTGTACTCTATACAAGCATTATGTGAAAAAGTGTGTCGGTGACTCCGATTTCCTCCCCAATACAACTGACCACCACGATATAGCTGAAATTTTGTTGAAAATGGCGTTAGACACCATAAACCAAACCTATTATGTATCTTTACGTTGTTCGGTTCGTCTCTACCTCCAGTTGTTTGTAGGAGGGTTCATGTCTTATTTGCGCTGTTTGTGCATAGTGGTGTTCAACACAAAATGTTGTTGTATTTTTGTTTTGTTTTTCTTCGTCTTGCCAGTTTCTCTGGATTGTCCATTGTTGGTTGCCCCTGCGGTATTCTATAACGTTTAATTAGTACATACAACGCGTTTCTGGAATAATCTTTATCAGGAACGATACAAGTCAAAAGAATGGAACGTCAAAACATTTGAAGTCTGATATTTACAATCGCCATTGGTTACCTTTGTCTGAGGAAGATTAACTTTAGTTTTAATTAATTACATTATTTAAATTTCAAACATGCATATGTATATTAAAATATATAAGTGACTAAGCACAGACTGTTGAGCGGATGATACTCGAGGGACTAATTCACATTTTCAATAACTATCTACGACTACGGTCTATATTAGTGTTATATTGCCATTTAGTGATTTATCTGAATGTCAAATTATATGCGATTTTATCTGTGCATTTTTATTTTGCATAAATAGTCGTTTATTAATCTGCGCAATGTCTGTCTGTCTGTTAGTCTGTCTGTATAGATGAATGTATCTGTTTTTTTTATTTTTATTATTAAAAAAAATATATTTCCAATTCCGTTAGTTTTTTTCTTATTTTCGAAATTTACGAAAAGGCAATTAGTTTGTTTAATTTTTAACACCATTCATGCTAAAGAATAATTAAAAACTAACAATCTCGCACTGAATCGTTGTTTAATCAATGTCCGACGCCGGTTTACCAGAGCTGTACGCGTTTCGACAATGTCTAACTAATTTTGGCAGCGGATGTCTCCATAAAGTTCCCAATATCTTATAGTATTTTTAATCCACTTTCACATGTTCAACTATTATTATATACTCTGGAATAAGTCTGTTGAATTTTCTGCACTTTCTTTTCTTGTTTTCGATGTATTTGTTGCGCTGCAAATGGCGTAACTTGGGTAAATTTTATCGGCCAAAAGTACGCAGTCTTCCGGGAAGTGTAGTGGTGAATATACACCAATTTGCTGCATCAATGTTGTGCATTATTTTGATGACCTAAGACTCCTACATCGGCATAGAAAATATCACCAGCGTTGAATTGCATGGAAATGTCGATACCCAGAAATATATAGTTCTTGTGATTCGATTTGAGGACAATATATTTCTGTAGATGTTCCATCAATTGCACCGACTGCGGCTTTCAAGTTAGTTCAGGAACTTCGCTTTTTCTCCATTCGTTTATTGTTGGCCATTGCACAAAATGGTATAATGCTCTCTTTATAATAAGAATGCATATATTTATCTCATGGTGAACTGTAGCAAGACTTACATTGAAAATAAGAGTGATTATGATAAGATGGGTAGGATCTCAGCCACATCATATTCAGCATAACTATATTTACTGGTGATAGAATGTAGTTTCGTCTAGTTTCATTTAAAAACAAGTATCGACTAGTTCTAATCAAACGGAGAAGGCTTTCGGGGTTTCTCCAATGGCTTAATACAACGAGTATCTGTATAATGAGAAATTAGAAAATGCATCGCATACGTGCCAACTTTCAATCTGCCCGTTCCAAATTTTATGACGAATGTCTAGGAAGGAATCAGGGGTGGCCGAATCACCACAAGTAAAAGTTGCAGCAACTGCCTAATGTACTCTGTTGTATGTTGTTGGCATCTCGTCAGAGCCGGGAGAAGGGTTGAAATCATCTCCTTTGTCTCATTATCTATTATCTATAGAAACATGAAGTTATTTCAACTTTGAATAAAATGAAAGGGCTTGATTTGTTGGTTTTTGCATCTATTCCTTGATAAAAAAAATCTCAGGGTCGCTAAACTGGAGAGTCTGAAGTCTGGCACATATAAATATATAGAGTCTGAAGACCGACACATGTAAATATGTAAAGTCTGAAGGTTGACACATGAATATGTAGAGATTGAAAGCTGCCACATACAAGTATGTAGAGCTTGAAGGTTGACACATGTAAATATGTAGTGTTTTAAGGCTGGCGCAAGTAAATAGTAGAGTTTGAAGGCTGACACATGCGCATATGTAGAGTCTGAAGGATGACACATGTAAATATGGAGAGCTTGAAGGCCGACACATGTAAATATGCATTTTCTTAATGCCGACACATGTAAATATGTAGAGTCTGAAATCTGCAATATGTAAATATGTTGAATTTGAAAGCTGACACATGTAAATATGTAGTATGAAGGATGACAGATGTAAATATGGAGAGTCTGGAAGCTGCCACATGTAAGTATGTAGAGCCTGAAGGTCGACACATGTAAATATGCAGAGTTTGAAGGCCGAAACATGTAAATATGGAGAGTCTGAATGCTGCCACATGTAAATATGGAGAATCTGAAGTCTGGCACATGTAAATATGTAGAGTTTGAAGGCCGACACATGTATATATATAGAGTTTGAAGGCTGACACATGTAAGTATGTAGAGCCTGAAGGCCAACACATGTAAATATGTAGAGTTTGAAGGCTGACACGTGTAAATATGTAGAGATTGAAGCCCGATACATGTAAATATGGTGAGTGAATTCTGGCACATGTGAATATGCATCGATTGAAGGTCAACACATGTAAATATGTAGAGCTTGAAGTCCGACACATGTAAATATATGGAAAGTCAAAAGTCTGGCATATGTAAACATCTAGAGTCTGAAGGCTGAAAATGTAAACATGTAGTGTTTGAAGGCTGACACATGTAAATATGTAAGTTTGAAGGCTGACACATGTAGATATGTAGAGCTTGAAGGCCGATACATGTAAATATGGAGAGTCTGAATTCTGGGACATGTAAATATGTATCGCTTAAAGGCCGACACATGTAAATATGTAGAGCTTGAAGGTCGACACATGTAAATATGGAGAGTCTGAAATCTGATATATGTAAATATGTAGAGTCTGAAGGCCGACACATGTAAATATGTAGAGTTTGAAAGTTGAAACATAAATATGTAGGGTTTGAAAGCTGCCATGTGTAAGTAAGTAGAGCTTGAAGGCTGACACATGTAAATATGTAAAGTCTGATGGCAGACACATGTATATATGTAGTAGTATTAGGCTGGTACATGTAAATAGTAGAGCTTGAAGGATGACACATCTAAATATGTAGTCTGAAGGCTGACACGTATAAATCTGAAGGCCGACACATGTAAATATGTAGAGTTTGAAGGCTGACACATGGAAATATGTAGAGTCGGAAGGCTGACACATGTAAATATGCAGAGTCTGAAGGCTGACACATGCAAATATGCATAGTCTGAAGGACGCCACATGTAAATATGGAGAGTCTGATTTCTGGGACATGTAAATATGTAGCGTTTGAAGGTGGACACATGTATATAAATAGAGTTTGAAGGCTGACACATGTAAATATGTAGAGTGGGAAGGTTGACATATGTACATTTAAATATGTACATTTTGAAGGCTGACACATGTAAATATGTAGTCGGAAGGCCGACATAAAAAAATATGTAGAATTTGAAGTATTGCACATGTAGATATGTAGAATCTGAAGGCTTATATATGTAAATATGTAGAGTGTGAAGGCTGACACGTGTAAATATGTAGAGTTTGAAGCCCGATACATGTAAATATGGAGAGTCTGAATTCTGGCACATGTGAATATGCATCGATTGAAGGCCAACACATGTAAATATGTAGAGCTTGAAGTCCGACACATGTAAATATGGAGAGTCAAAAGTCTGGCACATGTAAACATCTAGAGTCTGAAGGCCGACAAATATAAATATGCAGAGTTTGAAGGCTGACACATGTAAATATGTAAGCTTGAAGGCAGACACATGTAGATATGTAGAGCTTGAAGGCCGATGCATGTAAATATGGATAGTCTGAAGTCTGATACATGTAAATATCTAGAGTCTGAAGGCCGACACATGTAAATATGCAGAGTTTGAAGGTTGAAACATAAATATGTAGAGTTTGAAAGCTGCCATGTGTAAGTATGTAGAGCTTGAAGATGGACACATGTAAATATGTAAAGTCTGATGGCTGACACATGTATATATGTAGTATTATTAGGCTGGCACATGTAAATAGTAGAGATTGAAGGATGACACATGTAAATATGTAGTCTGAAGGCTGACACATATAAATCTGAAGGCCGACACATGTAAATATGTAGAGTTTGAAAGCTGACACATGTAAATATGTAGAGTCGGAAGGCTGACACATGTAAATATGCAGAGTCTGAAGGCTGACACATGCAAATATGTAGAATCTGAAGGCTAACACATGTAAATATGGAGAGTCTGAAGGCTGACACATGCAAATATGTAGAGTCTGAAGGCCGCCCCATGTAAATATGGAGAATCTGAATTCTGGGACATGTAAATATGTAGCGTTTGAAGGTGGACACATGTATATAAATAGAGTTTGAAGGCTGACACATGTAAATATGTAGATAATGAAGGCTGACACATGTAAATATGTAGAGTGTGAAGGTTGACATATGTACATGTAAATATGTACATTTTGAAGGCTGACACATGTAAATATGTAGTCGGAAGGCCGACATATAAAATATGTAGAATTTGAAGTATTGCACATGTAGATATGTAGAATATGAAGGCTTATACATGTAAATATGTAGAGTGTGAAGGCTGACACATGTAAATTTATAGCATGAAGGCTGACAGATGTAAATATCTAGAATCTGAAGGCCGACACATGTAAATATGTAGAATTTGAAGGCTCTCACCAATAACTTTACTTAGATTATAGAACAGGTATTGACAATTCACTTGACAACCCTACATAAACCCCGACGACACATACGAAAGAGTAAATCCTGGACAATCATAGGTCTGTTTTATGTTCCTTTGGAACTTCAACCAAAGATGAAGAACTGGATCTACCATCACTCTACTGGATTTCTAAATTACACAAGTGTCCTTTCAAGCAGCGCTATATTGCTGGGTCTGCCAAATGCTCCACGAAACCTCTTTCCAAATTATTAACATGTATTCTATCGGCGTCAAAACCGGGCTTCAGGGCTATTGTGACACTAGCTACTCGAGAGGTGGTGTGAATCAGATATGGATTCTGAAGAACTCGAAATATCTGTTAGAGTACATACAATCTAGATCCCTCTCCTCCTGCAATAGCATTAAAACATTTGACTTCTCTACCCTTTACATGACTATTCCTCACTCTAAGCTGAAGGACACATTAAAGGAGTTCATCCAACTGTGATTCATAAAAATGAATGGCCACCGTAGATACAAATACCTTGTGCTAGGAAAAGACAGATCTTATTTTGTAAAACACCACTCTGATTCTACCAAAAAAGTTCTCTGAAACTGATATCTTCAATATGCTCGAGATTTTGATTGACAACATATTTGCAATGTTTTCTGGACGTGTTTTTCAACAGACAGTAGGCATACATATGGGTACAAACTGTGCTCCTCTTCTCGCCGACTTGTTCCTTTATTCGTATGAGGCAGGCCTGATACAGGGGTTTCTCAAGAAAACCCAAAAGAACCTAGCCCGATCCTTTAATCTTACGTTCCGCTATATTGATGATGTCCTTTCACTAAGCAATTCTAGGTTTTGTGATATCGTTGATCGCATCTATCCCATTGAGCTTGAAATAAGGGATACCACAGATACAGATAGGTCTGCTTCATACCTTGACCTACACATCAAAATCGACAGTGAGGGTCGATTAAGAACGAAACTTTACGTCAAAACAGATGATTTCAATTTTCTCATTGTAACTTTTCATTTATATGTGGCAACATTCCAACAGCACCTGCATATGGAGTATATATCTCTCATATCATACGATATATATATCAGGATTTCCTTGATAGAGAGTTGCTGCTAACAAGGAAGTTACTGAACCAATGGTTCCTTTTGGTAAAGTGGAAGTCATCACTTTGAAAATGCTACGGTTGCCACCATGACTTGGATGATCGCTATGGAATATCTGTGTCACAAATGATGACGGATATGTTCCACTTGTCGTAAGCACCTCCCGGTCCTTTCCTCATTAATGACTTATTACTGGGTTTGTATCTAGATTAACACAACGGGCGCCACTAGTGGAACAGGAACTGTTTACCCCTCGTTTTGTAGATCCTTGATTGCCTTTTATACTTTTTCTTTTGGCCATTGTGTTGTTTGTTCTTCTTCGAAATACGGATTCTGATTGCCCCTTTGGTATCTACAAACTCTTCATATTGTTTGTTCGAAAAAATAACAGTGCGAGAATGTCAAGGTCAATGAAATGGTAATAAGGTTGTTAAAGTTGTTGGGATTTAAACATTGACCTTTTATGTAAAATGATAGTAATTGGAAAAAATATCGAGGAAATAAAATTGGAATGTAATTTGATTTCAAACTTTACATTCTAAATTTATTACACAACTGTGACAAATGTCGATGGTAATTACGTTTATTGTCGACAAATCATTTACGACAAGCCATTGAACAGAAATGTCAGGATATTTTTCGATTCGTAACATCAACAAATTCTTGTTATGATAAAATAATACAAGATGGATATGTTGAACTAGAATTGTGTTATCTTAAAAAAAATAATAAAGTCTTTAATTGGTGTTATTTGCATTAGTAATTGCTATATCTCGGTTTATAACGCATACACTAAGCAACAATACTTATATATCTAATTGAGTGCACACGACGCGTTTCTGAAATAGCCATCATCAGGTACGTTCAAAGCTAAAATATTGGAAAAACAAATAATCTAAAAGTCTTTTGGGAGCAAGAACAGAACACCAAATGGCCTAACTAGGATATCCAAAATCAGCTAAGGCCAACGACTCTTATAATAATAAACTGGTTGTTGCTTAACGTCAGTATTCCTGCTATATTTCGGAAGAGAATAAGTTTACAAAGAATCTGGTACGTGACACTAAAATGTGCAATGCAGGTTGCATCAATGAAAAGTAGATTAAATGGATCATATGGACGGGCCACAAATAACCACTTTTAAATTCTTTTCAGCTGCAGTATTTTGTATTTTACTTGCATCGATCGTGGCATACCTCACGTACAAGACACTCATTTACATTCCGTCCTAATAAAGAGTTGTGTATTTGTTCCTGACAACCAGTCGACGCCATAGAAATTACTATAATTTTTCCAATTCTTCTAAATTAACGTCCAGTGTTGTTATTAAATGATATCCTCAATTATTAAAATAACGAGAAAACCAACACCTGTGGTAGTTGTTTATAGCGATTTATACATACAAGCATTTATGAAATCAACAAAACTGAATAATTTCATGGTTTCTGTCTATATGACAATTCTCGGTACTAGTACCAAGTCCAACTCCAGATTAATAAACATTCTGTCGGATACTCTGGGCATATAGTTCAACAATCAAATAACAATAGACACACGTGTTGGCTGGTAATTTGTCATGGCTTTATTTATTATGACATAAACAATGTATTTTTTTCAATGTTCATTCAAATTATTTTTTTCAATGTTCATTCAAATTATTTTTTTCAATGTTCAATGAAATTAGTTTGTTCAAAGTTCAATCACATTAATCGCATTTGGTGCAAAAACAATCCACAAGGGATATCACCAATATCGTTTCACCCATTTGAATAAGCACTGTGCTCGGAAATCCATTTTTGTAAATCATACCTTGTGATATATTTACAATATTTTCCCACCTCATGCCCTTCATGCTGATCCACACAATTCTGGATTCCAATCTTTCGACGCCAATGTTGAACATCGTTTTGTATGTTACGATGCTCTTTGTACAAGTGAGCTGCCAACTATCCACAGTGGCTGTATCTCTGTAAAAATACTAACACTGAATTAAAATCTAATGTATCTTTGATACGAATTCGACGACCATCAACCCTTCTGTTTCATAGTTTCATCACTTTCACCTTTCAATGCCAAATATGTTGCAGCTCCAATTCTAAATGAATGAGTGTTGATATTGGTAGTACAATAACCTAAGAATTTTAATGCACTATGGAGAATTGAAACAAACTGATTTCTAGTTAAACATGCACAATTCAGATAGTAAAATAATGGCCCTTCTGTATGTGGTCTGACTTTCAAATACGATTTCAAGGTTTTTAATGTACACATTTGGGACTGTCCAAGAATGGACTCAATTTTACAAATTGCAGATCTGCCAATTTGGTCTGTTTTCGAATACTGAATGACCAGAATAATATTGTCGTTTTCAATCCTGATATCCGACATTTGAATGATTTTTTTCGCATCTACTGAATTTGAAGCTGCAATTTCTCCCACTCTTAATGAAGCTGAAAACGTGAGTGAAAATGCAGACATGAACAAAAGGGATTCATATTTGGACTTGCAAACATGATCTAGAGCATTTGGCAATTTAACCATCATTTCGACCGTGATTGGAAGTCTTAAATCTGATCTCCCGTTTAATTTGCTTTCACCTTTCATCATATTTTGCATTTTACGGTCACTACCATGACTTGGTTAACCGCTATGGAATATCTGCATCACAATTGATCACGGATATGTTGCATTTGTCGTAAACACTTCTCTCGTCCTTTCCTCATTCATGATTTATCACCGGTTTTCTAGCTACATTAAAACAACGGGAGCCACTATTGGAGCAGGAACTGCTTACCTTTCCAGGGCAGCTGAGTTCACCCCCGGTTTTAAGTGGGGTTCTTGTTACTCGATCTTTCGTTTTATGTGTATGTTTTGCAGATCGTCGTTTGTCCTTTTTCTTTTGGCCATTGTGTTGCCTGTTTTTCGTCGATTTACGGATTCCGATTATCCTTTTGGTATCTTCAAGCTCTTCTTGTATTGTGGCGTCACTTGTTATCGTGGATGGCTCATCTTGTGGCCTCTCTTGTTATATATGATAAGCTCATATTGTGGTCTCTCTTGTTATCTATGACAGCTCATCTTGTGGTGTCTCTTGTTATGTATGATATCTCATCTTGTGGTCTCTCTTGTTATCTTGGATAGCTCATCTTGTGGCAATCTAATTATGTCTCCCCTTCGAACGAAGAGAGATATATTGTTTTAGTTTGATTTTTTCTTCCGCTTCTGCTTCTTCTGCTTCTTCTCAGCGAACCTTGTCCGGACCATAGCTTTTTGTCTTTCCAGATAGGTCAATTATATTTGGTATGTGGGTGCATGACTACAAGGCGGTGTGTCTCATACCGTAATGACGTTCGTGGGACTTTGACCTCAAGGTCAAATAATTGATTTTTAAATAGTATTTTCTTGTCCGGGCCATAACATATTTATCTTTTGAGATAGGTCAATGATATTTGGTATGTGGGTGCTTGAACATAAGGCGGTGTGTCGCGCACCATAATGACTTTCGTGAGATCTTGACCTTTGACCTGAAGGTCAAATAATTGTTTTTAAATAGTATCATTCAACTCATAATGTGTAACTCATTGGTGTACAGATGGCCGCATTAAGGGGAGACATAAGTTTTAGGTATCTAAAACAGTTCTTCCTAGTTTTAATTTGATTGATCTTGTGGCATCACTTGTTATTTTGGATAGCTCATCTTGTGGCCTCTCTTGTTATCTTGGATACCTCATCTTGTGTCATTTTTTGGAATAGTGGATACCTCAGCTTGTGCCCTCTCTTCTTATCTTGGATAGCTCATTTCATGGCCTACCTTGTTAGATTGTGTAGCTCATCTTGTGATCTTTCTTGTTATCTTTCATAACTCATATTGTGGCCTCTCTTGTTATCTTGGGTACTTCATCTTGTGGCCTCTCTTGTTATCTTGGGTACTTCATCTTGTGGTCTCTATTGTTATCGTGGATAGCTCATCTTGTGGCCTCTCTTTGTTATCGTGGACAACTTAGCTTGGCCCCTCTCTTGTTATTTTGGATAGCTCATCTTGTAGCCTCTCTTGTTTTCTTGGGTAGCTCAGATTGTGGCCTCTCTTGTTAGATTGGATAGCTCATCTTGAGGCCTCTCTTGTTTTCTTCGATAGCTCATATTGTGTCCTCTCTTGTTATCTTGGGTACTTCATTTTGTGGTCTCCCTTGTTATCTTGAGTACCACAGCTTGTGTCCTATTTTGTTATTTTGGGTATTTCATCTTGTGGCCTCTCTTGTTTTCTCCGATAGCTCATATTGTGTCCTCTCTTGTTATCTTGGGTATTTCATCTTGTGGTCTCTCTTGTTATCTTGAGTACCACAGCTTGTATTCTATCTTGTTATTTTGGGTATTTCATCTTGTGGCCTCTCTTGTTATCTTGGATTTCTCATCTTGTGACCTCTCTTGTTATCGTGGAACGCTCATCTTTTGGTCTCTCTTGTTATCTATGAAAGCTCATCTTGTGGTCTCTCTTGTTATTTTGGATCACTTAGATGAATGAAAAAAGAACGATCAAACTGACATTGATGAAGTTGATGTTCCTGATTTCTACAATTTCATTTCCTGTCAATTTGGTTCCTTATGTTAACTTTATATATATATGACTTAGGTCTAATCTATTTCTAGGAGAGGAGGTGAATGGATGTTATTGAACCACACTATCTAGAGGGCATGATATTCTACGTGTGCTATGTGCTGTAAGTGTCGGATTTATGGTCAATTTCTTACGATTTGTGTATATTTAGATCCAACATGTTTTGTCCTTTACCAAACATAACTTATTTTCAGCTGTTTATTTGACTTGTTTATTTAAAGGTAAGGATTGTGTGGTTTGCAAAGATGACTCGACAGGAAAATTGGAGAAGCGGCTTGTTTCGAGTTCAAACCATTGCTAGACTGAAGAATATTGCCCATTCGCGTGGTATTGATATTACAAAAACGTCGATGT
>JYMV01000388.1_pt1 | contig 11950 bp, 7 predicted proteins | sample 338911 | NCBI WGS metagenome assembly JYMV01 (sample SAMN03354496, study PRJNA234377) | hydrothermal vent metagenome | biome: Deep sea; feature: Hydrothermal plumes at the Eastern Lau Spreading Center, Western Pacific Ocean; material: Seawater | place: Tonga | collected 2009 | depth 2000 m m | reverse complement strand
ACCCTGCAAAATTATCCGGTCGGAGTGTGTAGCCCGCGTAATACCTCATATTGCCATCCATAAAGGCTATATCATAGACTTCCCCATCTCCACCGCTGGGGACAGGAAGGTTCGTTCTATTGTTTCCATTTTTCCAAAAGCAGGGAATATAGTAATGGCTGTTGTTCAGGTAATACCCGCCAACATAGACATCCCCATTGTAACGGATTCCAATTGCAAATGCCTGTGATTCTGCATTTGTTGTCAGGTTGATCCGTTCTCCGTTTTTCCAGTAACAGGATCCATTCTCAAACCATCCAGCAACATACACATCATCACCATCCACAGCGATGGCTTCTCCTTCTCCCCAAGATCCTGGGAGATCAAATCGTTCCTGGTTAATCCAATAGCAAGCATTTGCTCCACTGGTTCCTGAAACATAAACATTGCCGTTACTGACCACAATATCTGTAGCCCAATCCCCACCCGGCAGTTCAACCCTGACTCCGTCCATCCAATAGCAGGTTGTCTGAATGCCTTCTGAATTATAGGAACCTCCTACGATATATACAGTATGGCCAGGGATTAAGAAAGCATTACAAATACCGTCACCATCATCATCTGTACCATCATTAGAAGGATCATAAATACCCGAAGAACAATCATCACAGCCGTCACTATCCGTATCCGAACAAACAAAATTATTTAAAGGATCAGAATCCACATCATCTGCTACACCGTCATTATCGTCGTCGTCATCAACATCATTACATACCTCGTCACCATCGGCATCATTATTTACTATTGCACCATTTTCACAGGTCTCACAAATACCATCTGTATAGACACACGACCCGTTATCTACAGCAGCTTGAGGGTTATAATTACAGGCTTCCGCGTCAGTGCAGCCGTTTTCAGTCATCCATTCAGCTCCAGAAATAGCTCCAGTATTTCCATTACCACTGGCATCAGTAAGGGTTGTCCCGGTGCCCTCATTCATCATCCAATAACCCTGCAGGCTGACTGAGGACGTATAATCTCCAGAATCAGTTGATGCATCTAATCCCTCGCCGGAGTTGTAGAGTGCCCCTATTTCAGCAGCTGATAGTGCTTCATTCCAAATTGCTGCTTCATCAATAGACCCTGCCCAAAAGTTACCAGCTGAAAATCTACCAATATAGGTTGTTGTGCTTTCATCTGGTACTGCAATACCTGTTGCATCATCGACCTGAATTCCATTCTTGTATAACGTCATAGTACCTGATGTAGAATCATACGTAACAGCGACAAAGTACCATACTCCAGCTGCCAAAGCCTCCGTATCCTGAACAGAGGTGTAAGTTCCATTATGTCCTGCAGACAAAACACTATTAAGAGCCCACAAAGCATGACCTGTATTTCCGGAAATGATATTATAAGACCCACTTTCAGTTATATTGCTTTGTACCCACGCAGCTTTAGTATATGCTCCTTGGGAGAGCATATCTCCTACATTCACATAATTATCCACACCATCAAAACTGAGGAAAAATTCACCATTATCAATGTAGTATGCACAACTGCCGTCATCAAAGGTGGCTGTGGAGTCATAGTTTGTAGCAGTGCTGTCAGTGCAACCACAGATACTATTGCCACCGGCAACACCTGCGCAATCTTTTGGTTCGGGCTCTTCTTCACACGTCCAAAAGGCCATTCCAATCAACAAGAGCAGTGCTGAAGTACGCTTAATCATCTCAAGTATCCCATTATTCTATCCTAATATGCAATTATGCTATCAATATCTAAATTACAGCAATTACTACACACTGGGCATCAAAACGACTATTTTGATGCTTTATACACCTATATACTCCGGTCCAGCTACGCTTTGCTTTGAAAAACAGGAGGGCAGGAGTTGATGTTGTTAAAGAGAAATCTATATTTAGACTTATGCAGGCAGGGGGGGGGGTTAATTCTTACCTGATTCTCCCCAGCCAGGCTCACCATAGCGGTCGGATAGTATTATCATCCCGTCATGATTTCTCGCAGCTCCAAGATATCCAACCTCTACACCATGTTTGTTGTAAATCTGAACTTTCCCGCTTCCTCCAGCAGTCCCAAGTTGGGTTGTTTGTTTATCATCAGAGTTATACGTAACGATTTTGCCTTTATTCTTAACCATTAACACCCCAGTACCCATATCAGAAGTCCCTAGATAGACAGTCTCTCTACCATTAGCGTTATGGGTTTCAAGATGACCGCCACCATCTATTCCGGTCCCAAGATAGGTGGTCTCACCACCATTAGCGTTAGAGGTTGAAATAAAGCCAAAACCACCATTTCTAGCAGTCCCTAAATAGAGGGTTTCTTCACCTTTAGAGTTGAGGGTTCTAAGGATACCGCCACCAGCTGTACCGCTTCCAAGATAGGTTGTCTGTTTACCATCAGGGTTGAATGTTACAAGATGACCACCACCACCTTTAGCAGTACCAAGAGCAAATGTCCGTTCACCTTTAGCATTGTGGGTTCTAAGAATGCCACCTCCATCGGTACCGGTTCCAAGATAGGTTGTCCTTTTACCATCACCATTATAGGTCATAAAATATCCATCGTGTCTTGGTGATGATGCCAACCGAATACAGGGTTTACCGTTATCATTTATTACCGTTATTGATTGTACAACTATATTACCCATATCCTTTTTGCCTGAAGCACCTATAAACATAACCGCACTTGCTATAAGACAAGCACCTGTGAAAAATCCTATGAAGTATTGTTTCAATTTAATCTCCTTTTTTTATGATTAGAGAAAAGTTTTTTATTATAAAAGTATACCAAAGTTGTAAACATTTTACTTTGCGAAGGTACAAAGCGTATTTCTAGTATACAACTATAAATTGGTAGAATTGACCAATAAGGCTATTCAGGCTCATCATTTCAATTTTTTCGGTTGAATCATTGTGCTTTAGTGCTATTTCAACAAAACCATTTTTCTGGTTTGCCTGAACTCACCAGCCCGTATTTGGTAGAGGTAGATACCAGCACTTACAGGATTACCGAAGTTGTCTGTAGCATCCCATTGGACTGACCTACGGCCTGCTTCTTGTTTGGTGCTGACAAGTTGGGCAATCTTTTTACCCATCAGGTTATATACTGTAAGAGTGACTTGTGCCTGTTTTGGGAGGTCATAACAAAGGTTTGTGATGGGGTTGAAGGGATTGGGATAGTTTTGATGTAGTGCATAGGCAGCTGGTATGCCGGCATAAGACACTATAATTTCAGCCATATATTCGCATGATCCATCATCAATGGTAGCACCCGGATCGTAATTCGTTGCCTCCGGATCTGTGCAGCCGTTAATAAACTCAAGGCCATCTTCTTCAATTTCAGTTTCTACATTTTCTAGGGCAGCAGCTATGTCGTCAGATGAAACAAAGTCCATATTTGCCCAATCTTCTTCTGTGAAAGTAATGGTAAAGTCAACGATAATTCCTACAGGATTTCTTGATGATGTTTCAGTCACACTTATCACTTCTACGGTTTCATCTGGTAAATCCAAAGCTGTCTCAATAAAAGCTTCAAAATTACCTTCAAAAGTTCCCATATCATCCAGTTCGATTTCATCTACAGTCGTTGTAACGGATGATTCAATAAAAGCTGCGGAAGGATCAAAACGAAACAGCCATATAGACGATTGGTTACCGCCCAGTATTAGGTCTCCATCATCCAGCTCAATCAGGGATTGGTTCGCATTGCCAAGATGAATATCCCAGATTATCTCTCCATTATTATTTGCCTTTATTAAACGGGAAGATACATCAAGTAGATAATATCCGCCACCAGAAGAAGGAATAATGTCATTAATCGATTCAAAATCATCATCGTAACAATCATCCCATTGCATACCTCCATTAGAACTGCTACGCTGTACAATGTATGCATTACTGTAATTATTGCAATATCCCGCTGCAACATAATTACCGTCTGTTGTTTCACAGACAGCATTCAATGACTGCTGAGTATTATCCCCAAAACGTTTTTTCCAGATCTGGTTTCCGTCAGCGTCTGCCTTAACCATAAAATGCTTATACGCGCCATGGGATGTACCTGAAAAACCAACAAAAACAAGATTGCCGTCTGAAGTTTCCATGAGTGAGATCCCTTCGTTATAGTCGGAGCTGGAAAATGTCTTATTCCAAAGCAGGGATCCGGTGCTGCTGTATTTACGCAGTATTGCCTTGGCATTGTCGCCATCATCGTCTTGTGTTCCAGTTACTACAAAACCGCCATCCTGGGTTTCCAAAACATCTTCTCCCCAATCATTTTTATTGGCCGACCCAAACTCGTCTTCCCACTCAATATTACCTGACACATCCGTCTTTATGACCCAAAGGTATTGCAAATCAGGGAAGGGACCTTCAGATAAACCGGTGGCTATATACCCCCCGTCAGAGCTCTGGAGAACGCTTTTCAGCACATCATCGTCACCGTCGTTTTCATAGACCTGACTCCATTCCAACACTCCTTCCGCATCGGTCTTTAAAAGCATTCCCTGATAATTTGCTGAACCAGCTAAGATAAAACCGCCATCGCTGGTTTGCCGGGCGCACAGGGCATTCTCCCCGCCAGAGATAATATTATAATGACCAATCCAATCCACCGGGACGCCATTGATCTCACAATTGCCATCACCGCCCCATTCACCGCAGTCATCCTGCACACAGTCATTTAAAGGATCATTATCACATATACCACACATATCCTCTACAGCATCACCGCCGCATTCACCAGCACAGTCCGTATCATTGGTTGGACAGTCTGGTTCAATATCGGAACAATCCAAAAACCATCCCTCAGGGACATCCACGCTGCAATATGATGTCATAGAATCAGGATTACCAAGGCCATCTCCATCCGTATCTTCACAATAGCTTGAGACTACAGCGTCACCGCCGCATTCATCGGCACAGTCTACGTCTGCGCTCCCCCCGCATTCACCAGCACAGTCTACTTCTGCACTGCCCCCGCATTCACCGGAACAGTCCACTTCATATGCACAGCTTCCATTGTCTACGGTTGCATCTGGATTATAGTTACACGCTGTAGCATCCATGCAACCAAGTGTTTCATCACAGAGAGAGGTGTCTTGACTGCCCATATGATTTTCTAGACAGGATGGATAATCAGGACAGAATGAATTATCTCGAATATCAATAAAGTTATAACTATTCCAACGTAAATCTATCTCACACAGATCCTCCGGTAATACACCTGTGAATTGATTATGTCTAAGATAAATTCTTCTTAGGTCTCCATAGGGTGTCCCGCTTTCGTAAAAAGCTTCCATATTCCATATTTCCAGTGGCACTTCACCTGAGAGCTGATTATTTCTTAAATCCAACGAATGCAAATTAGTATTCCCTAACTCTACTGGGATAGAACCTGTGAGTTGATTATCATACAACTGCAGATACATAAGGTTTGTCAGGTTACCCAGTGAGTTGGCCATTCTCCCATGTTATTGTCTTTAATTCACTTAAATTACCTAAACTTGCTGGAATAGTAGTTATTTGGGTATTGGAAAAATCAACAACCTCCAATTCATCTAAATTACCTATACTCTCCGGAATAGTAGTGATTTCATTAGTCTCATTGGAGAAATCCAAACGACTTAACCTCCCATAGCTATCGGGCCAATCCATCCAATTTTGCTCACCTATTTCTATTGGTTGTTCTCCGCTCAAACTCGCATTCACATCAATAAAATCTTGGAGATTATCCAAATCAGATTGATAAAAACACCATCCATCATATATCCGTCCACCATTTATTGGCGGTGGGTCAGCTATAGGCGTATATCCACCGGGACAGTCGGGATAGGAATTGCAGTGTTCGCCTATCCCCTCAATCATATAGTCTGGAAAACAGTCAGGAACTGGTGGACAAAAATAGTTACCGCCAAACACATTGTCTGAATTATTGCAATCGAGCCCGCAAACGTCAATATTACATAATTCATCCGGTATCTCACCTCTGAGATTGTTACTATATAACCACATCATACCCATATTGGAAAGGTCCCCAAGCTCTTCAGGGATTTCCCCATTGAGCTGATTATATCGTAAATCCAAATAATGCAGTGATGTCATATCCCCCATCTCTGGCGGTATTGGGCCTGTGAGCTGATTAAAAGGTAAAATGACATATTCTAAATCTGTCAGATTACCAATTTGAGGGGGTATTTCTCCGGTACATGCATCTGTATCAATACAATGTGTTATACAACAATTGCTCGAGTTGTAATAGGAACTAGGTTCACATTCAGAATCATATTCATAACATCCAAGCTGGTTATAAGATAAATCAAATGCCGGCCAGTAATCAGCTTCCTGGCCCCCAGGGCCGCCCATTGATGGATTATACCATTCTGCGTCCCAAACGCCCAGATTGGTCATGTTGCCAATCGTAGATGGGATATCTCCTGTGAGCTGATTCAGTTTTAAATCTAATACATGCAATTGAGTTAGATTCCCTATCTCTTGTGGGATAGAACCACTCAAATCATTTTCTTTTAAACCAAGACTTCTTAGGTTAACCAAATTACCAATCGAAGATGGAATCTCTCCGCTGAGATGGTTATCCGATAAAAACAGTGCCTCCAAATTAGTCAGGTTCCCAATCTCAGGGGGAATTGCTGCGGTGCATTCGTCTGTATCATCACAATGTTGATTACAATTATCTGTCTGCCAGTCACCCAGCCAATCATAATCATGACAGCCCAGTTCATTATCAGATAGATCCAAATAGGTCAGATTGGTCAAATTACCCATCTCTGGTGGAATCGCATCACCAGTATGGGGTCCGGTTACTGCCATCTTTAGATCCAAATGAGTCAAATTTATCAGGTTCCCTATCTCCGGAGGGATCACTGTGAGCTGATTCCAATGTAAATCCATATAAGTTAGATTGATCAGGTTCCCTATCTCCGATGGTATATCCTCCGTGAGCTGATTACAGCATAAATTCAGATAAGTTAGATTGGTCAGAAGCCCTATTCCAGGTGAAATTGTACCCGGTAAGTTCTCCCAGGACCTATCAATTGCAGTTGTATTCTCAATAGAATAGCATTCACCCATTAGTGTAATACCAGGTGTATCATCAGATGCAGTACAGTCCTGCCCCAAGGCTAGTCCAATCAACAACAGTGGTGTAACACGCTTAATCAACCAATAATTCACAGTTAAAGTCACCCATTTTCAGACCCAAATATACAAAGATACTACCTAAATCTATGTTACGTATTAGGCATCGCCCGATCTTGTAGCGAAACGATAAGATAATAGGAAGATTTACTAAAAGAAAAAATCTGGATATTGACTATAAATTGGTTTCATACACACTCTAGGGTTAATTTATACCATCTTCATTTTGGACCTTCTATGAAAAAACTGATTATAGCCCTGGCAGCAATGGTTGTTCTGTTTGGTGAAAACTTATCAGAAACATTTGTTACTTTTTCCGGAAAAATTTTGAATCCAAATGGCAACGAAATAATTATTCAGGGTAAAGAGTTTACCAAAAAAATAGATTTGCTGGGTGATGGCAGTTTTTCCGATACGTTGAGAGTTCCAGAGAAACAGTACTTTTATTCATTTTTCGATGGGAATGAATACACCTCATTATTCTTGAGAAATGGATATAACCTACACCTCACTTTAAACACAAAAGAATTTGATGAATCCATACGATATACGGGAAAAGGTTCTGTAAATAATAACTATCTAGCACGGAAATATTTGTTTCAGGAACAAGTTTTTTCTGATACTATTTTTATACTACAACAGAGAGCCTTTGAAGATAAAATCGTACAGATTGAGAAAGAGTTTATAGACTTACTTGAAAATATTCAGGGGATTGACACCAACCTTGTTGCGGGCGAACAGAAAAGCAGAAACCAACTGATCCAAAGAATTAAACAGGAGTACAATCGAAAAATACTTATGGGTGAAACGCTTGCCGAAGGAATGGATTCTCCAAAATTTGCCAACTACGAAAATTATAATGGAAAGACTACTTCATTAGATGATTTACAGGGGCAATATGTCTATATTGATATTTGGGCTACCTGGTGCAAACCCTGCAAAGCAGAAATTCCCTTCTTGAAAAAATTGGAAGAGAAGTATCTTGAAAAGAAGATAACATTTGTCAGCATATCTGTTGACTCAGGAAAAGATCATAACATCTGGAAAGAAATGGTTGCAGAAAAAGAATTGCCTGGAATTCAATTATTTGCAGATAAGGATTGGAATTCTGAATTTATAAAAAACTATTTAGTGAATAGTATTCCACGATTTATTCTCATAGATCCGGGAGGGAAGATAATCTCTGCCGATGCACCAAGGCCATCGCAGGGAGAAATTATTACGATCCTACTTAATCAGTTAGAGATATAAGATCACCATATTGTAATCAAACCCTTAATAAGAAAGGATCAAATGAATAAAGAAAGACGACAATCAGACAGAAGACAATTACATCGGAGAATGAAAGAGAAATCAGTCATTCCTAACAATAGAGGTGGAAAAGAAAGACGTTCTGAAAAAGACAGACGCACATAAATTCATTTTATGAAATCTAAATACTCTAACCGAAATGATTTTGACTTTTGGTCAAAAATTTCAACCCGCTGGATTGACATGGACGGCTTACGCCACATAAATCATGCGGCTTATCTTTCCTACATGGAAACTGCCCGTCTAAATTTCTACAAAGATCTTGGGTATGGTATGCATAGGTGGGACCAGGAAATCAGTACCATTCTTGTATCAATGAAAGTGGAATATCTGGAGCAGGCCAGCCATCCTGCTCATTTTGATGTTGGTCAGCGGATTTCCAGAGTGGGAAATAAAAGTTTTGACATTTCGACATCCATATTTAAAGAAGGGGAAAACATCCCAATTCTTCAAGCTAAATTTATTTTAGTTGCTTATGATTATGTGAACAATCGATCTATTCCGCTTCCCGAGGATATTCAGAAGCGCTGTCGTGTTTCTTAATTTATATCCATTTTATTAACATTTTAGTTTACCACAGTATCGTTTGAATCTTTCTAACCTATTTCCCAAAGAACGTCTTCTCAATAATCAGCTTTTTCGTTTGGCTTATGCTCATGATGCCAGTATGTACCGTCTGGTTCCTGAGGCTGTGGTCCGACCCAGGGATGAGGATGAAATTAAATCTTTACTGACATACTGTAGGGATACACATACCCCCGTTACTTTTCGTGCAGGGGGAACGTCATTATCAGGGCAATCCATTACTGAAGGAGTCCTGGCAGAAACCGTTCAAAACTGGGAACAACACGAAGTTCTGAACTCAGGTAAACAAATCCGGCTTCAGCCCGGAGTAATTGGTGCACGAGCAAATATATATTTAAAACCCTTTAATCGAAAAATTGGTCCTGACCCCGCTTCAATAAATGTAGCCAGGATCGGAGGAATTATATCAAATAATTCTTCCGGAATGGTGTGCGGAGTGGATAAAAATTCCTACCACACAATGGACTCTATCCGTTTTATTTTATCCAACGGACATGTGTACGACACTTCAAATCAAAGCCATTACCAAAGATTTATTGAAATGGATTCTGCCCTGTCTGAAGGTATTCGCCAATGTAAACTTGAGATTGAATCAAGTCAAAATATGGTAAATAAAATACGGGATAAGTATCGTATTAAGAATACGTTAGGATATTCTCTTAATTCTTTTCTGGACTATGAACATCCCTTGGATATATTTGCCCATTTATTGGTAGGTGCAGAAGGTACACTGGCTTTCATCTCCCAAGTAACTCTCAATACAATTCCGGATCCACCGTATAAGACAACCGGGCTTATTCTTTTTGAATCTGTTGAAAAAGCCATTCAAGCCCTACCCATCTTCATCAATGAAGGAGCAGACGCTGTTGAGCTATTGGATGATGCTTCCCTGAGAACAGCGCACTATTTGAAAACTCCACCCTATAATCCCATGATCATTGAGGAAAACATGGCAGGATTATTATTTGAATTCCAAAAGTATGATAAAAATTCCATAAACCAATTATCAGCAAGTATTCCCGTTGAGTTAAAAAAGGTTGGATGTGATTTGATTTTTGGTCCAACTGAAGATGATACTTCCAGGATACAATTATGGAAGCTAAGAAAAGGTTTGTATCCTACCGTGGGCGCGTTGAGAAAAAAAGGAACCAGTGTAATTACCGAAGATTTATGTTATGATTACAAAGATTTACCCGAAGTTGTAAAAGAATTACGTATTATCTTCCAGAAATGGCGGTATGATGATGCAGTGATTTTTGGTCATGCCAAAGATGGAAATCTTCATTTTGCCGCCTCCATGGATCTTAATAGTTCTGACGGTGTGAAACGTTTTGATGGGTTGTTGCAAGATATGGTAGAATTGACTGTAGGTAAATTTAATGGTTCCTTAAAAGCTGAACACGGAACCGGCAGAAATATGGCCCCTTTTGTTGAATATGAATGGGGAGGCGAACTGTATCAAATCATGTGGAAAATCAAACAAATCGCTGATCCTGAAGGAATTTTAAATCCTGATGTTTTGTTAACGAAAGATCAAAAGCTTCATATAAAAAATTTAAAACCCATACCCGTTGTTCATGATAGCGTGGATTTATGTGTGGAATGCGGATTCTGTGAACCGGTTTGTCCTTCCGCTGGACTGAGTTTGACACCAAGACAAAGGATTGTAATTGCAAGAGAACTACGTCTTAATGAAAAAGATACTAGAATCAACCGAAAAAAAATACTGAAAGATATTGATTACAATTCTAATAAAACATGTGCTGCAGACGGTATGTGTGAGGTCATGTGCCCTATAAATATAAACACTGGAACTTTTGTTCAATATTTTCGAGAAGAATCTCATTCAAAATTTGGTGAATGGTGTGCAGGTTGGGTCCAGGGTCATTTCACTTTCATCCAGTCACTTTTACGGGGGTTAATCACTATAACACATTGGTGGAGTAAGTTTATTGGAGATTCTATTCCCCATGTACTATCAAAAGTGTTAAATAAGGCAACGAACCGTTCAACTCCAATATGGAATGAAAATTTATCAACACCACCTGTTAGCCTAAGTGCTTCAGAATTTAAAAATGATATTGATTTCATTTATTATCCTTCCTGTATTAGTCGGGTATTCAGTGCAAATAAGGATAGAGAATCTTTAAGCAAGGTGTTGATTGACTTATGTGAATTTTCAAATATTCAGTTGTTTATACCTGAAAAAATACAAGAAACCTGTTGCGGGATGCCATTTAGCTCAAAAGGCTATACACAGGCTGGAAAAACCATGACTGAACAAACTGTTGATCTCATTTTTAAAGGATCGGAACAGGGGAAAATCCCTATTTTGGTGGACACAACTCAATGTTCTTTTCATCTGATAGAGGCTGGAGCAGGCCTTGATAAAAATTATCAAGAAAAGTGGAAGCAATTAGATTTTGTTGATGTCCTTCCTTTTCTCGCTGAATTGGTGAAAGGAAAAGATCAACCACAATTGGATCGTGATATAATTTTACATCCTACCTGCTCAACCCAAAAAATGGAAAATGTTGATTTAATGATTTCACTTGCAGAAAAATGCGCGACAAAGGTTATTATTCCTGAAAATTATGGTTGTTGTGGTTTCGCTGGTGACAGGGGATTACTTTTACCTGAATTAACAAAAAATGCTACAAAAGACGAGGTAGAGTCTCTAAAAAATATTAGTATAAAAGTCAATGGCTATTCCTCCAGTCGTACGTGTGAGATTGGGATGATGACAGCAACAAAGCATAATTATGAATCCATTGTATTTTTAGTTAGAGATTATTTGCAGTCAAATGTATAATAATAATACAAATATAATTAACTTTTCGCTGCCAATTTTGTAAAGACTCTAATGACTTATTTAAAATAAATGAATAATTTTT
>JYMV01038737.1_pt1 | contig 11951 bp, 15 predicted proteins | sample 338911 | NCBI WGS metagenome assembly JYMV01 (sample SAMN03354496, study PRJNA234377) | hydrothermal vent metagenome | biome: Deep sea; feature: Hydrothermal plumes at the Eastern Lau Spreading Center, Western Pacific Ocean; material: Seawater | place: Tonga | collected 2009 | depth 2000 m m | reverse complement strand
CAATTGCATTGGTAGCATCAATCAATAACCAGTTACTTTTAATATCCTTAGCTTTAATAAAATCAGTCATAGATCTGGGCTTAAGTACTTATATTTATAGCTAAAGTCAAATTTTTAATATAATTTTGAACCTTTACAAATACCTTTTTTTTTAGTTTAATTAATTATTGCCTATTCGTATCAGTTTGCGGGCATTAAACAGCTAAAGTGATTGCACTAATGCCGCCAATGTCAGGCGGTTTTTTTTTAACAGGAAAATTGGCATAGGCATTTAATTATATTAATTATGCGCCTTGAATTAATCTAAAGCACTAAAAAAAGGAGAAAAAAAATGATCAAAGGTATAAAAAATCCTGAAACAATAGTGCTTCATGGAGGCGAGTATAGAAGTGATCCAGCTACTACTGCAGTAGCAGTGCCTATATATCGGACCACTTCTTACCAATTTAAAAACACCGAAACTGCAGCTAACTTATTCGCATTAAAAGAATTCGGAAATATATATACACGAATTATGAATCCTACTTGTGATGTACTGGAAAAAAGAGTTGCTGTATTGGAAGGTGGACTGGCTGCTCTTTCAGTTAGCTCTGGACAGTCTGCTTCAGCATTTTCTATATTAAATGTTGCTCAGGCAGGAGATAATGTTATTAGCTCAACAGATCTTTATGGTGGAACTGTAAATTTATTTACTCATACACTCAAAAGACAAGGGATAGAGGTAAGGTATGCTGATCCTCTAGATCCGAAGAATTTTGAAAAATTATTTGATGATAAAACTAGAGCCATATATGCTGAAACTCTTCCTAATCCATATTTAAGACCCTTCCCTATCAAAGAAGTTGCTGATATTGGAAGAAAATATAACATACCTTTAATAGTGGATAACACTGCATCGCCTATCATTTGTAAACCATTTGAACATGGAGCTGCCGTAATTGTGCATTCACTAACAAAATACATAGGGGGTCATGGCACCGTCATTGGTGGAATTATAGTTGATGGAGGAAACTTTGATTGGACCATAGATCCAAAAAGACAACCTTTATTTAATGAACCAGATCCGAGCTATGGTGGTGCTGTGTGGGGTAAAGTTGTTCCAGAATTAACAGGAGCGAATGTAGCTTTTGCTGTAAGGGCAAGAGTTGTATTACTTCGTGATCTGGGTTCGTGTTTATCTCCAGATAACGGTTTGGAAACTTTACCATTAAGGTTTAAACAACATTGTTCTAATGCTGAAAAAGTTGTTGATTTTTTACAAACACATAAAAACGTGGAAAGAGTTATTTATCCAACTCTTTATAAGGGAGAAGTAGCAAATAGAGCCAAAAAATATTTTAAAGGAGGAAATGGAGCTCTTGTTGGAATAGAAATAAAAGGTGGTGTTGAAGCGGGTAAGAAATTTATAGACTCACTCAAACTTCATTATCATGTTGCAAATATTGGAGATGCTAGAAGTTTAGCTCTCCACCCAGCCACTACAACTCACAGCCAGCTAACAGAAAAGGAGTTATTGGCAGCTGGAGTGACACAAGGTTATGTAAGATTGTCCGTGGGAATTGAACATCACGATGATATTATTGCTGATTTGAAGCAAGCTTTGGATGCTTCTGGAAATGTAAGTTAATGACTGTTAGTTAATTCTAGAATTTTTAAAAACTAAAATTAAAGTAGCGGTAAGTAAAATAATAGAACCTAATTGGTGCATGGATGCAAAAAATATCTGCGCACCAAAAATAATTGTTAAAATTCCTAAAAAAAGTTGTAACAGTAAAAATAAAAAAACCCAAATGGCTGATTTTCTTAAATAAGCGAGATCATCATTTTTAAATACAATAAATAAAATAACCAAAAAAAACACCAACATAATATAGGCTACATTTCTATGAATAAATTGTACAAGAGAAGGTGTTTCAAAAACTTTTAAAGAAAACAAATCACTAAATATTGAATCGTTTGGAAAATAACCCTGATTCATTAGTGGCCAAGTTCGATATATTTGGCCAGCATCCAAACCAGAAACAAACGCACCTAATGAAATTTGTAAAATTAAAATAATCAAAAAAATTACTGGCAAATTAAAAGATATCTTTATATTTGAATCAAAATTATTTTGGCTTACATTTTTTAGAAAATTCCACAGCAATATGCAGAAAATAAAAATTGCAAGTGTCAAATGTAAGGACAAACGATATTGACTAACGTCTGTCCTTTCGACCAAACCACTTTTAACCATATACCACCCAACAAAACCCTGGAATAACATAAGGAATAAAATAAAGTAAAATGAAAAAAGATTATTTTTTGATAACTTTCTTTTAAATGTTAAATAAATAAGAGGGAGTATAAAAAGAAGCCCAATTGCTCTACCCAATAATCTGTGTACATATTCCCACCAATAAATAATTTTAAATTGATCCAAGGTCATTGATGGGTTTATTAATTTATATTCCGGTATTTTTTTATAAAGAAAGAAATATTTTTCCCAATCATCCAGTGACATGGGGGGGGAAAATACCTGTAAACAAATCCCATTTGGTTATTGATAAACCAGAATCTGTAAGCCTAGTTAGCCCTCCAACAATAATTATTAATGCTACCAAAAAAGTTATTAATAATAACCAAAGTGAAATAAATTTATTATTTTGATTTTTATTTAAATGCATTTTTAAAGACTATATATTTATAAATATAAATAAATATAATTTAGTCATAAAATGAAGAATTTAAAATTAAAATTAATAAGACAAAAAATAGATAAGTTAGACGATAAATTATTGAACTTAATAAAAATCAGAACGAATTTGGTAACTGGAGTATTAAAACAAAAAAGATATAAAAATCAGATAATTGATAAAGCAAGAATTAAAGAAGTTTTAACGTTAATAAAAAAGAAATCTATTTCAAGAAAAATAGATCCAAAAATAACTAAAAAAATTTGGAAAAATATAATACGAGCTTATATTGATTTTGAGAAAAGAAATTTTAAGAAAAAGTAATTATTTGCTATGTGGGGGTAATTTTTTCTCAATAAAAATTTCATGTTTACGTGTAGCTGGGTTATATTTTTTAACTTTTAATTTAATTTTTGCTTTTTCACCCGTGGACGGTTTTTTAACATAATAAAAATAGGGACTATTTGGTTTCGATTCTGGAACTAACCTAACTTTTATGGAAGACTTTTTAGCCATTTTTCAATTCTTTAAGTTCGTCTATAATTTTGGATATTTTTTTTATCTTGTCTTTAATTTTCTCTTTCTTAAGAGATTGGTTAGTTACACTATATTTGGTTGTATCGTCAAGTGTCAATGATTTTGGATTATTTAACATTGCTTTAACCCCCTTAATTGTCATGCCCTTCTCTTTTAAAAGGAACTTGATTAATTTGATTATATGAATTTCCTTATTGCTATAATACCTTCTTTTACCAGATAAAATTTTTGGTTTAATTTGACGAAATTCCTTTTCCCAAAACCTAATTGTATGAGTAGATAAAGTTCCTTTTTTTTTATTAATTAATCCAACTATTTTAGCAACTTCGCCGATAGTTTTGTATGCTTCTGATTCTTTTTCCATGAATTAACTTTTTTGATTTATTCTATCTTTAAATAACTTAGAAGCCTTAAATGTAATAACTTTTCTTGCGGATATAATTTTTTTTTCTTTGGTTTTTGGATTACGGCCTATTCGCTCATTTTTTCTTCTTTTTTGAAAAGTTCCAAATGATGTAATTTTAACTTTTTCGTTTTCTTTAAAACCCGATATTATTATGTAAAAAATATCATTTACTATGTTTTCAGAAATAATTTTTGAAAAACCAATATTTTGATGAATTATATTTGCTAATACTTTTCTATTTAAATTTTTTTTAAACATAAATGGTAATATTATAATGTTTAATTGCTTAAATATTTTTTAATTTTCTCAATTAATTTTCCTTTAACTATTTTATTACACATTTTAATAGAGTTAGCTAGACCTCTGCTATCAGTTGAGCCATGACTTTTTACAACCGGTCCACTTAATCCCAATAAAATAGCTCCATTATATTTTCTTGGATCTAATTGTTCTTTAAATTTTTTTAAAACATTGTACGAAAATAAGAGGGAAACTTTATTTAATAAACCTTTGCTTAAATTCTCCTTTAAATATTTTGTAATAAAGTTTGCCGTTCCTTCAGCTGTTTTCAAAGCGATATTGCCGGTAAAACCATCAGTAACAATAACGTTAACGTTACCATCCATAATATGATTTCCTTCGATATACCCATGAAATTCAAAATTTTTTTTAGTCCATTCTTTAAGATGTTGATAAGCTTTCTTAATTTCCTCGTGTCCTTTTATTTCTTCCAGCCCAACATTTAATAAAGCAATTTTTGGGTTATCTACAGGATATAGTGATTTATATAAAGCGGCTCCCATAGAACTAAAATCGATTAAATCTTTATCGTTACACTCAATATTGGCTCCCAAGTCTAACACAACATTCGTACCTATTTTATTTGGCCAAAGACCAGCAAGAGCAGGTTTTTCAATTCCATCAATCATGCTCAATATTAATCTAGATAGTATTAATAATGCACCTGTATTTCCAGCTGACAATGTAATTTGTGATTTACCTTTATTTTGCGATTCGATAGATTGCCACATGCTAGTGCTTTTACTTTTTTTGGCCGCGCTTAGAGGACTTTCTTCATCCTCAATATGATTATCGCAATGAATAATTTCGCAATAATTTTTGATTTCAGGTTTTTTATTTACCAAAAAATTTAATTTATCTTTATTACCGTAAAGTTTGAAAAAATTTTCATTACTTTCTTTTAAAGATAATTCAATACCATCAACTATCTTTTTAGGGGAATTTTCACCTCCCATTGCATCAACTGCAATTATAATTTTATTGTTCATTATATTTGGTGAATCAATCTTTTGGTTCGAAAACCTGTCTACCTTTATAAAATCCAGTTTTCAAATCTACATGATGTGGCAATCTATATTCACCTGATTTTTTGTCCTCAATAACATTTTTAGATACAAATTTAATATGAGATCTTCTTTTATTTCTTCTTGATCTAGATGTTTTCCGCTTAGGTACTGCCATGATTATTTATTCCTTATAAACAAAGTTGAATACACCTTTTGTTATTGAATTTAAAGATATATCTTCAATAAATAATGCGAATTTATCGAAATAATTTGCTAATTTGTTAGTTAAAATTTTATTGTCATAATTATTCGAAAAAAAATTTAATAATAAGTTATTTTTATTATCAATTTGCAATTGTTTCCAATTTTCACATTGCATTAGAATTTCATAAAATAGTTTTATTAAACTTTTCATTTTTTTATTTACGGTAACATCACCATAACCCAATTCTCTGCAGTTTAATTCAATTTGTTTAAAGAAAAAATCAAATATATCTTGTTGATTATTTTTTTCACTTTCCTTATTTTTAAGAACAATCAGGATAAAACTAAGATGAAAAAAAATAAGATAAATTCTATTTGAAAAAGAATCAGTTAATTTAAAATCTTTGTAAAAAAAACTTTCTCTAGTTAAAAAAACAATTTTATTATATAAAGGAAGTATATTTTTTTTTTTAGATTCAAAAAAATGCATAAGATTATTATTATTTTAATTTTTTTATTATTATCAAATTGTCAACGAAATCCAATTATTAATACTCATGGAGTTCCTTTTTTAGATATAAAACAAAAAAACCTAATTATTAAAAAAACTAATAAAAATGACGTTAAAAAAATTCTTGGTCATCCATCTACAGTTGCCATTTTTGATAATTCCATTTGGATTTATATTGAAAGAACTAGAACTAGGGGTAAATTGTTGAAATTTGGTCAAAATGTAACAAGTAAAAATAATGTTTTAGCTTTGGAATTTAATGAATATGGAATTTTAATAAAAAAAGATTTTTATAACAAAAACCAAATAAATAAAATCAATTTCACAAAAAATACTACTGATACAATTACGCGAGAAAAAAACTTTATTTATAGTTTTTTATCTAGTTTAAGACAAAAAATTAATAAGCCTGTGAATAGAAAGAAAGATTAACTTGCAATAACGGCTAATAATAAAAGAGCTACAATATTTGTTATTTTAATCATTGGATTTATAGCTGGCCCAGCAGTATCTTTATATGGATCTCCAACCGTATCTCCTGTTACTGCGGCTTTGTGTGCATCTGAACCTTTTCCACCATAATTTCCATCTTCAATATACTTTTTGGCATTATCCCAAGCCCCACCACCTGCAGTCATTGAAATAGCTAGAAACAACCCTGTAATAATTACCCCAAGTAACATGGCGCCTACAGCGGATAAAGCTGCCTCAATACCACCGATTGATAATATTACAAAATAGAGAATTATTGGCGACAGCACAGGTAGGAGAGATGGCACAATCATTTCTTTTATTGCAGCTTTAGTTAAAAGATCTACGAGTCTTCCATAATCTGGTTTAGTCTTTCTTTTCATAATGCCAGGAATTTTTTTAAATTGCCTTCTAACTTCAATTACAACAGCTCCCCCTGCTCTTCCAACAGCTTGCATTGCCATGGAACTAAATAAATAAGGTAGCATGCCACCAACTAATAAACCTATAACCACAAAAGGGTTTGACAGTTCAAAATTTACATTAATATTTTCAAGAGCAGATCTTTGAATTGTAGAGAAATATTTAATATCTTCTGTATAAGCTGCAAACAATACTAAAGCTCCCAAACCAGCTGATCCTATAGCATAACCTTTGGTTACTGCTTTAGTTGTATTTCCAACGGCGTCTAATGCATCAGTAGTTTTTCTAGTTTTCTTGGGCAAATTAGACATTTCTGCTATCCCACCAGCGTTATCAGTCACTGGACCATAAGCATCTAAGGCAACAACCATGCCTGCTAAAGCAAGCATTGATGTAACTGCAATTGCTATGCCAAAAAGACCTGCAATATAATTTGTAACCAGTATACCAGCTACGATAATTAATGCTGGTAAAGCAGCAGCTTCCATTGACACCGCTAGTCCCTGGATAACATTGGTGCCATGACCGGTGGTTGACGATGAGGCAATACTTTGAACGGGTCTGAAATTTGTACCTGTATAGTATTCTGTTACATATATGATTAAGCCAGTTATAATTAAACCAATAACTCCACACACGTACAAACCCATTCCAGTAAAAATTTTATCTTCAATAAAATATTCTGTATTTAGACCAATTATATAATCAGTAATTGGATAAAGAATTAATAATGACAATACAGCTGTGGCGATAAATCCTTTGTAAAGTGCGTTCATAATTTTTTTGCTTTTTCCTAATTTGACAAAAAAAGTACCAAGAATTGTGGTCAATATACATCCGGCACCTATAGATAACGGATAAATCATCATGTTTAAATTATCATGAAAGAAAATTGAAGATAAAACCATTGTAGCAACTATAGTAACTGCATAAGTTTCGAATAAATCAGCAGCCATTCCTGCGCAATCTCCAACATTATCTCCAACATTATCGGCAATGACCGCTGGATTTCTAGGATCATCTTCTGGAATGCCTGCTTCTATTTTGCCTACTAAATCAGCCCCCACATCTGCACCTTTTGTAAAAATACCACCACCCAACCTTGCAAAAATTGAAATTAAAGATGCACCAAATCCCAATGCAATCAATGCATTAATTAATTCTCTTTCTTCAACTCCAAACAATAATAAAATGTAGTAATAAATAGAAATTGATAATAAAGCCAATCCAGCTACTAACAAACCTGTAATAGCTCCTGACTTGAAAGCAATAGATAGGCCCTGTGATAAACCTTTCTTCGAGGCTTCCGCCGTTCTGACATTTGCTTGAACTGATACCAACATTCCAACATAACCAGCAATTCCAGATAAAGTAGCACCAATTAAATACCCAATACCAACCAAAATACTAAAAGCAAAAATGATGATAATTAAGACAACCAATCCAACTATGGAAATTGTTTTATATTGTCTATTTAAATAAGCCCTTGCTCCAATTTGAATTGCTTCCGCCACTTCTTTCATTTTTTTATTGCCTGATCCAAAATTTAATATTTGTTTTCGCGCTATATATCCATAAAGAAGTGCAAGAAAACCACTTAGAATTATAAGTAGTAAAATAAAACCTGGTGATAAATTGTTCATAATCTAAGTCTTGAAAAAAAATAATCAAAAATTAAAAGTCGGAAGATGACAAATAACAAAGACAAAGGCAACGATAATATTGACTAAAAATTATGTATATAGCCTAGTTTTTTAGGGAATTTAAACTTTTCCTCTGTTGATTTTGTATTCTTAGATATAGACTTGTTTTTAACAATCCCTACTATTGAAACCTTTGTAGAAGTAGATTTGGATATTTTTTTTATTAGATGTCTCATTTTTTTACTTGCTGTAAACAAAATTTGGTAGTCATCACCATTAGAGATAAAATTTAATTTATTTTTTTTTGTTCTAATAAGATAAGAATTTAAATAACTAGATATAGGAATTTTATTCTTAAATATTTTAGATGATAAATTAGATCTAGATAATATATGTTGTAAGTCTTGAAAAAAACCATCAGATATATCTATGGCAGAATTTGCAAAAAGGTGAATTCTTTTTGAAAATTTTATTGGTAAAATTGGAAGATAGAATCTCCTTACAAAATAATCACTATTCTTTTTACTGAGTTTAATTTTACCTTTTAAGAGTTTTAACCCAACAAAAGCATCTCCAATTGTATTTGTTATATAAATGTCATCATTTACTTTTGCTCCACTTCTCAAAACTGGACTTTTTTTGGAATATCCAACTACGAAAACAGTTATTGACAGTCTATTTGAATAAGATGTGTCTCCGCCAGCTAAAAAAATATTATATTTTATTTGTTCTTGTTTTAAAGCTAATTTTATTTTAGCAAGATTGGCTTGAGTTAGATGTTTTTTGTTTCCCGAACAACTCATAAAATAATATTTAGGGATTATTCCTTTGCAAATTAAATCAGAGATAGCTCCCCTTAAAGCTTTTTTAATTACAAGATTAGGATTTTTAAAATTTAAAAAATGTGTTCCTTCAACATAGCTGTCAATAGATATGCCTACTTTTTTTTTGTAGTCAAAAAATATATCATCAGACAAATCAAAGGATCCTCTGTTATTTTTTGACAAATTTGAAAAATATTTTTTTATAACTGAAAATTCGTTCACTTATGATCTTATCTTTTTTGATACCTTATCTAATATTGCATTTAAGTATTTTTTTTGACTTTGTTCTAAAAAAAAATCAGAAGTATTTAAATATTCATTAATTATAATATTTAGCGAGGTTTGTGGGCGATATAAAAACTCAAATATAGCAGCATGTAACAAAACAATTAATAATTTTTCCGTTCGTTTTTCACTTAAATCTTTACTAAGATGTTGTTGTATAGTTTCTTCTATTAGTTCTTTTCTTTCCAAAGTACCTAGCACAACATCCTTTATAAACTTTTTATACCTATGCTTAGGAAAAGTTAATTCGGATTTTTTATTTAATTCTTGTGCGTACAATTTTTGAACAACAATAACTCTAGGATTCCTAAGAGCTTCATTTTGTTTCATTTTTTTCAGCTTTTATTTGATTTAAGCATAGACTCATTAATAAAAACTTGTTCAACGGCACTTGAAGCTTCTGCACCTTTGTCTAATCTTTTCAAAGCTTGTCTTTTGTTCAGACAGGTAAGTATTCCATTTCCAATAGGTTTTTTGTGAGTAATTGATAAGTTCATTATTGCGTTTGTTACAGCTTTAGAAATTAATTTAAAATGGGGAGTTTTGCCTTTTATGACACAACCCAGTGCAACGAAACCATCATAGGAGTCTATATTTCTTGATATTATAACTGGTATTTCAAAAATGCCAGGAACTGTGATTTCTTCATGATCTGTGTGGGCTTTCTTAACTTTTTTAGCACGTTTTTTTAATTCCTCTGATATCTCGGGATAATAATTTGCTGCAACTATTAATACTTTATAATTTTTCATTTTATTATTTCCTGCTTTGTAATTTTTATACCGTAACCTTCTAATCCTATAACCTTCTTTTTAGATCTGGTAACTAATATCATTTTTTTGATATTTAAAGCCTTTATAATTTGTGAACCAATACCAGAGTTTCTAATAAGTTTATCATTACCTTTACTGTAAAATTTTTTATCCTTATATCCCTTTAAGGTTTCCGAAACAGATTTAAGATTTGTATGTCTTATAAATATTAATACACAGTCTTTATATTTCTTGAAGTAGCTAATAGTTTGATTAAATAAATTTGGCAATTTATCACCCATTAAATAATTTTTTACTATATTTGATGAAATAACCCTCACCCGTGGATTTTTATTTCTAATTATATTGCCCTTAATTAGTGCAAAATGTTCTGAACCATCAAGTATATTTTCAAAAATCTTAATTTTATAAGTTTGTTTATTAATTGAGATATTTGAAGATTTTTTGAAATTTATTAATTTTTCTTGATTTAATCGAAAGGATATAAGGTCGTCAATTTTTCCAAGACTCAACTTGTGTTTTTTTGCAAAATTTACTAATTGTTTCCCTTTAGCCATTGTTCCATTGTCATTCATGATTTCGCAAATAACGGCTGAAGGTGAATTTTTTGACAACCTTGATATATCTACCGAAGCCTCGGTATGACCAGCTCTAACTAAAACACCTCCATCTTTAGATATTAAGGGAAATATATGTCCAGGTGTTACAATATCTTTTTTGGATGCGTTTTTTTTTATAGCCGATTTTATCGTATATGCTCTATCGTGTGCAGAAATACCTGTGGTGATATTTTTTGTAGCATCTATTGATACAGTAAACGCTGTTTGTGATCTAGATTGGTTAGTTGGTGACATAAGTTGAAGATTCAATTTTTTAACTTGTTTTGAGTCGAGAGCTAGACAAATAAGACCCCTTCCATGCTTTGCCATAAAAGTTATATCTTTATGTTTTACTTTATTAGCAGGAATTACTAAATCACCTTCATTTTCTCTATTTTCGTCATCAACCAAAATGAACATTTTTCCTTTTTTTGCGTCCTTTATGATTTTGGTAATTGATGTAAACATATTTATTTTTTTAAGTTTTTTATATATTTCGCAATGATATCAATTTCTATATTAACAATATCATTATTTTTAATATTTTTTAAATTTGTCAACTTTAATGTGTGAGGGATTACCACAACCAAAAAACTATTTGCGAATACCTTTGCAATTGTTAATGAGACTCCATTTATTGCAACAGAGCTTTTAGAATTTAAAAATTTTTTAAGGCTTTTATTTATTGAAAAATATAAATACCAGGATTTCCCATATATACACTTTTTTTTAAGTTTTGAAATTGTATCAATATGCCCCTGAACAAAATGTCCTGAAATTTCATTTCCAAACTTAAGAGATTTTTCTAGATTTATAATTTGATTTAATTTGATGCTTTTAAAATTGGTGACCCCAAGAGTTTCTCTGGTTAGATGAAAATAATATAGTCCCTTGTGAATTTTTTCGAGAGTCAAACAAACACCAGAGCAATTAATCGATGATCCCAAATCTTTATTTGTTAGTTTTAAGCTGCTTTTTACTCCTATCTTAATTTCTTTTTTATTAGATATAATTTTTTTAACAATTCCATTTTTTTTTATTATACCAGTAAACATTATTTTAATGAATATTTTAGCAATTTATCTTGGAATAAATTGATTTTAATTTCTCTTTTGCTTCGTTTTATCTTATTCATTTTGTTAAAAAAAAATTTTGCATTATGGAAACCTCTATTTCCAAATAATTGATCAGAGTAAAAATGATAAAAATCATTTATATAATAATTATCAAGCAAAAAATTGTTAAATTTAATTCCTGCTTCCACAAAGACTCTGTAAAATCCTTTGTTTCTTA
>JYMV01024418.1_pt2 | contig 11952 bp, 20 predicted proteins | sample 338911 | NCBI WGS metagenome assembly JYMV01 (sample SAMN03354496, study PRJNA234377) | hydrothermal vent metagenome | biome: Deep sea; feature: Hydrothermal plumes at the Eastern Lau Spreading Center, Western Pacific Ocean; material: Seawater | place: Tonga | collected 2009 | depth 2000 m m | reverse complement strand
ATATGCCAGTTTTTACTCAGGTTGCTGTGGGTGATCATTTAGTTTCACCAGAATGCAGTATGCCATTACATTATGCAGTCTCAAGCACTGACAAGGTATTGAAATTATATCCCACAGGACATGTTGGAATGATAGCTAGTTCATTTAGTCAAAAAACTGTTTTACCTGAGCTTGGCCAATGGCTCAAAGAAAGGTCATAAAAAAAAAGGTAGTCATTCACACTAGTATCTTGGTGTAAATGCGGTTACCCAAGAGTGCATTACACTTTTGTTAAGATCAGCAAAAGCCTTAGCATTCTCGTTGAAGGTTTTGATATTCTGACGGGTAGCATCAATTGTTGCTAGTGCTATCTTGTTTTGAACATCTTGAACCTTACCAATCTGTTCGTTTGATTTGCGTACAGCATTTTCTGTTGCTTCTGGAAGAGCAGTGTTGATTCCAGTCTTGTTTGCAAACTCTCTTTGCAAAGCAATAGTTGAATCTACAATGTTCTGAAATGCTTCAGTGTATTCTTGCTGTAGGCTTGTAACAGATGTTTGGTAGTTTGGGAATGATTTTCCAGCAGCGTTAACCTGTTTTTCGACAGTTGCTTCCACAGTTGAAAAAACATCTTTCTTGATTGATTCGTTACTCATGGTGTGTTGTGAATGGTATCACTATATATACCTACTGGTAATAAAAACCATTTATTACCAATTACTACCATTTGCAATTATTTTTTAGGAGTGACTGGAATTACAATAACTTGCACTAAATCACCTTCATCCATATTAAGAGCCTGCCTTTCTGCCTCAGGAATTGATATTCTTCCATTGCTACCAATAGTAGTCTTGAAAGCGCTCCATGAGAGAAAGTTTGGCATCATGTTTTGTAGATTGAATGGATTTTGGAAATTTGTCTGAAATGGATTCATATTCTTCGTGAAATCCTGCATCTTAGATGTATTTTCTAGCCACTGCCTGTATAATTCAGCTGGATCGTATGGGTTTTTCTTTCCTTCCATTACCATTAGTTGGTAGGTTATCTTATAAAATGATCGTTAATTAAGAAAATCTGACACGATTTGAAAGAATGCCTTTGGTTTTTCTACATATGGTACATGTCCGCATCCTGCCATCTTGTAAAACCTGCAATCATTGATTCCTGAAACAAAAGACTGCGCATATTCAATAGGGATTACATGGTCATTTTCACCCCAAACAATTAGTGTCGGAATTGTGATTAACTGTAATTTTTCTGTGATTGCCTGGGAATTACTCAATCCTAGAAGGGTTGACATAAAGGCCATCTTTGCATTTGGTAATTGCATCCTTTCTATGAATCCAGAAACAATCTTTTCATCTATCTTCTTACTGCCAGACATAGCTTGGAATGCGTTCAAGGCGGAATCAGTATTTGGGTATAATGCAGCTGAAATGTATGCATCTAATGCAGAAGTTGAATGTTTCATGACACCAGATGGCGAAACAAGAACGAGTTTTTTCACATTTAGATTTTGATTTATCATGGATTCAGCAGCAATCTGGCCCCCAAGCGAGGAGCCAATAATATTCAGCTCTTTAATTCCAACTTTGCCTACAAATTTGGATACAAATTCTGCAAAGTAATCTGTCGTATAATCAACCATTGGCTTATCACTATATCCAAAGCCAATAAGGTCTGGAGCAATAACTCTGAATTTTTTAGCAAAAAGAGATATTACACCTTCCCATCTTTCCGCAGAAGCCCCCAACCCATGAAGCAAAAGAAGTGTATCTTCTGAAGTCCCTTCCTCCAAATAGCGTATCTTATTGCTATCAACTTCAGCCGTTTTTACAGTCATACTTAGCTTCGCTAAAAATGTCTAAAATATAAGATTTTATGAGTTCATTAATTGATGATTTTCACTAAGAATCTTTTGCTCAACAAGTTATTAGACACAAATTACTATTTCAGACATGAATATGGTTTTCTTCTATTTGGCAACAGGCGTGGTTGTGGGAATTTTAGGCGGTATTTTTCTTGTATCCTTTTTCTATAATCCCGAAAGCCTGTTTATGCCACGCTAGTTTTTAATTCAAACTATAATTCTTTAGCAACCATTGGCAAAAATGCACCAGCATCAGACACAACTCCTAATGCTTGCCACGTACCACGATCCATTAACTTTGTAACAGTTGGCTGGTTTATGTCTACAACAATTACCTTAACATTAGCAGGCAGCATATTTCCCGTTGCAATTGAATGTAACATAGAAGCTACCATTATGACCAACGATGCGTCCTTAAGTACATCTTTGTACTTTTTCTGAGCCAACGAAATATCAGTAATCACATCAGGTAATGGACCATCATCACGTATTGACCCAGCCAATACAAATGGTACTTTCTTTTTTACACATTCATACATTATTCCTCTTGTCAGTTTTTTTGACTTTACCATTTTTTCAATTGACCCAGCATTAAAGACTGCATTGATCGCTTCCATATGGTTTCTGTGACCCCTTACTGCAAGCGTTCCATCACGAATATTCATTCCAAGAGATGTTCCCAATATAGCATACTCAATATCATGAACTGCAAGCGCATTACCAGCCAAAACTGCATCAATATATCCACCACGAATAAGTGCTGAAACTGATTCAGTTGCACCCGTATGAACAATTGCAGGACCAGCAACTAAGACGATTTTCCCGCCGTTCCTTTTAGTACGTCGCATATCCTCTGCGACTTTTCTAGCTATATGCTGTATTGGTCTCTCACTAGAGCTTCCACTTCCCATAAATTCAAATACATTCATTCCTTCACGAGGTCTTTCCGGAGGAATTATTTTGACACCATTTTCTCCTACTACAATTTTATCGCCTTTTTTTATCTGACGTATAGGAACACACATAGCTTTTTTTGCCTTAACAACAATGCATTTGTCCATCATCGTATTGTCAACATCAATCCATTTGTTGTTGAGAAAAATCTGCGTTTGATTATTTGTAGTGCTATAAAAATTATCAGGCATCACCATGTTTTTTGACGCAGCCACAAGTTTTACATTCTTTTGACTTTTGGATGTAGCACCCTGACGATAAACATAGTTTAAGATTGTTTCCAGATTTTTTGCATTCTTTCCTATTACAAGGAGTTTTGCATAGCTTTCATCCTTCTTCTTCTTGCCAACCTTGATTTCTAAAACCTCGAATGAACCACCATGGTCCATTATACCGTCAAAGACCTTTGTTAGGATCAGTGAGTCTATAAGATGTCCACGCAGTTCTATTTCGGATGAAAATTTTACCATGTGTTCTTATAAATTATTGGTAAGTAAAACGTTACGACAAAATAATTTGATTATATACTATACTGGAAGGCTAACATCACCGTGATACTCCTCAATATTATCTGATTTTAACGAGTTTGTGATGTTGGTTTTCTCCTCATCAGACAATCCTTGGGCTATTGCCTTGGCAATTCCATTTTTATCACACAGCACAAGAAGGTAACCGCCATCATCAGTTACAACAAATCCAGATGCGCCATTAACAATTGCATACAAATTTTCTTCGCCAACAGGTTCCCAAACGTTTGTTTTGTTGTCCTTTAACGCCAATGCGGGCATAGCTTTACCATTTGCAAGTTTGTTCAGATATTCTCTTGCTTTGTTTACACGTTTTTGACCTTCTTTTAGAGCCAAAAAGTACTGCATGCTATTTGGTTGAAAGATTGTTATTAATACATTTTATTTTAGTAATGCTATGAATAATTAATGGTTTTATGTCGTTGGTGTGGGAAAGAGATTCAAGAACATTCAGAAGAAGAAAAAACATTTTGTGCACAAGCTTTGACGTATCATCATAGAGACAGGAAAACGTGAGAATGAACCCAATGTTTCAGTAAAACTTTACTGATTTAGTGTTTTTCAGCGTGTTAATAACACAAAAACATTTGAGTGATATATTATTCAGTGATATTTCTTACGATTACCTTTTTTTCTGGGATGATGACTGTTCTTTTTCTTCTTTGGTTCATTATAATAATCATCAGCAGATTTTTTTGGATTTAATATATTGAGCATTCCTTCTTTAATTCCATCATTTTTCTTTTTAGTATTTTTGCTTTTGTTTTCATTTCCAAGAGATTTGAAAAAACCCATTTAAATTAAATGGTGTGGGTTATGATAAATGTTTTCAGAATGCGTATTATTATGTAATATAGGGTCAGTTCCGACTAAAGCTTTTCATCAAAAGAAGAAAAACCGTCTTCCACGTCTGGCGGTATCAGTAATAGCGGTTTCTGGAATATTTTCTGTAGTGACAGTGTAATCATCAGAAGAAAAAGCCTCATCCATGAGACTTAGTGACAGAGTTTTAACATCTGCATAAGTGGTGGCAATACGTTTCATATTGTTTTTCAGATTTGCTTTGATTCTCTTAGTGGCGGATGATTCCTGATTAAATTTAGTTTCAAATTTTACAAGTAATCTATTTGCCTCATTAGATCTTTTGGTGGCTTCATCCTCCAATTTTTCTGTTGAGTGAAATTGAACTTCAGACTTTTCAAATTTTGCCTGTTTAGCAATAATTGTTGCCTTCAATCCAAATGTTGCTGTATCTGCATCTGTAGGACTTAATTCTGCAGTGGCATTTGTTATATCCTCTATAGCCTTAGTGATTTTTAATAGATCCTTTTCTGCATTAATTCTCTTGATTTCGTCCTCAGTAACCTTGGACTTGATATGGGCCAAATATGAAGAAGCCTTTTTTGCAATATCTCTTTTATCCGAAACAATTACCTTCAATTGATCAACAGAATTTTGTTTAGCGTTTAATTTTCCATGGGCTTGAAAAATATATTTAGTGACAAGAGCAATGTCATTTTTCATATTTTGGGCTATGTTTCTGGTCTCAAGGGAAGTATCCAATGCTTCCTTAAGCAAACCAGTTTGAAACTCGTCAATATCATAGTTTGGGCTAGTTAAACCACGAATGAGCTGCTGAACAAGTGTTTGACGCCTTACTGTAGGCTTTTTTGGGCGAATTTGTCTAGAACGTGTAGTTCTTTTGCTACTCCTTTTTCTTGCCATAATTATAATAATTTCAACCTATTTTTAAAGTTAAAAAATTACTTTCTTTAATACTTCATAGAAATAAATTCACAAACAAACATCACTATTCTAGAATACTCGAAAGAATATCGCGTAACTGCTTATTTCTAATCTCATTATTTGCAGTCTTGAAGAATGATCGCAATTTTTCTTTTGAAATTCCTTCATCTAAATAAAATTTTGCCTGAAAAGCCATTTCTAACTTATCTATTTCATGTAAAAGATTTGCCTCCTTCGAGGAATTTTTTTGGAAATCGTTCCAAAGAACAATGTACTGTTGTGAAACATTACTAGGAAGATTTTCTAGAATTTGTATCATGGCTTTATTCTCTATGTTAATTTTTCTCTCGCCTTTAATCTTATCAGGTGTTATATCACCAACAACTGATTCAGCTAAGTCATGCAGTAACGCCATTTTAATGATTTTTTCTGTATCAAGACCTTCCAGATCGGATAATACCATTGACATCATTGCAGTTGAATAACTATGATCAGCAACAGATTCTACGTCATCAATATCCAGTTTATTTTTCCAGCCTTGTCTTGGAATATTCTTTAATTGCAGAACTTTCTGAAAAAAACTTTCTAACATTTGACTAGTAACCTATTACGTCTTTTTAAAAGACAACCTTAAATTCATAGCAATTTGACAGGCGGATGTGCCAGGGTAGCTCAGCCTGGAAGAGCACTCGGCTGAAGACCGAGCTGTCGCGCGTTCAAGTCCCGCCCCTGGCAGTTTTTTATATAAAAAATGATGAGATGATAATATTTTAATACAAGGCGCTATACAAATTCTCAGAATTTCGTTTGAAAGAGAAAAAAGCATCAGAATTGCAAAATTATGAAAAAGACTACTTGTCTAGGCTAAAGGGTAAGAAAAGTACTAAATCACTGGAACGAAAAAAACCCGCAGCAAAAAAAACTAAGAAAAAAGTGTCAAAAAAACCAACCGACACTAAAACAAAAAAACCGCGTAAAAGTGATAAGAAAAAAGGCATGAATTATGATGATGATGACACTGGCGTTGTTTTAATAGATGATGATTTAGAGCTCGATGAGCAAACGGAATTGGAAGAACGAAAAGCATACTTGGAGGAGGCTCGTTCTCAGGATTCTTCTGATTAAATAAAATAAATCTTTATTCACTCTCAGATTCATATGAAATATGCGTGCATTGTGTTTGATCACAGTCAAGCCGGGAATTATTGACAGAGTAACGGAGACGCTTTTAAAAAAACGTAAAATTTCAAGTGAAATAATGACTGTTACTGGAAGAGCTGATATCTGTGCCCTCTTACATGGTTCGCTAAACGACATTAATAATGCAGTATTAGAATTTAAAAAAATAAAGGGTATAGTTTCAACTGAAACACTAGTAGAGGTAGAGGTGGATATGGGATGGTAAAAGCGGTTGTTCTGGTAAAATCTCCAAAAAAACTTATTGCCGCAAGATTAAAACAAGTTAGTTTGGTTAACGAATCTTTTTCTGTCAGTGGACAATTTGACGCAGTTGCTATCATAGAAGTTAATGATTTGCCTCAAATCAAAGACGTAACCATTGAAATTCAGAAAATTGCAGGCGTTGAAAGAACTGAAACTATGATTCAGGTACAATAATAAAGGATTTACTAAAGTTAATTATTAGAAAATCATGAATATTAAAAAAGTTGGAAATGTTATTCTGGCAGTAAAAGATTTGGATAAATCAATTGAATTTTATAATAAAATTTTAGGTTTGCCGATTAAAAATAAAAGAGAGAATTGGGTTGATCTTGGTCAGTCTGGTGCGTTACTTAGTCTTCATCCTGCATCACAATCATCTCCACACTCAGGCTCATCAATAGACAACGGAATTCTTATCAGCTTTGTAATTGGTGATGTTGCTTCTGCTGTTGATGAATTGAAATCAAAGAACGTGAAAATTTTTAGAGAGATACAGGAACGTGACATAGGAAAAAATGTAATCATATTAGACCCTGATGAGTATATGATTTCCTTGTTTGAACCAAGTTTTTCAGCTGAAAAAAATATACAAACAGGCGGATACATAGGATTCACACCTGCATAAAATTAATTATTTATATTAAATTTTTCTAGATTCTAGTTTATTTTCCAATTTTTTTTTCAATTCTAAATTTTCCTTAAGAATTTTTTTATTTTCTTCCTTAAGCAGTGAGATAGAATTTTCTTTTGAATGCATTGGGTGTCCCGGTGGAATTAACTTATCAATTGACATATCAATAAGGCCTGCTGCCATCTGATGATACATCTGTGTAAAATCTTCCAACTTTGGATTCAATGCTGCATTATCAGTAGAGAGTTTTCCTCTTAACGCAAGTGTGTTCATTAAACCCTTAGGAACATTTCCACTTGGGGGATAACGTACCAAATCTGGTATGAGACTAGAAAAATCTGTTGTAAAACCATATGTATCAAATAATCTTTTTGTCGTAAAATAATCCATGCTTTTTAGTTTAAACCGGCATATTTGTTCTTTATCACGCGTAACTGGAATAATATAACATAAACACAGTTAGCTTTTATCAACTTGAGCTGATCGCTGATCAGCAAATCTAGGTCTCGGTAACTTATAGCGATCATATGCCTTTGAAAAAAAAATGATATACAGGGAAAAAAGAAAATGTCTCAAATGCGGAAAAGACATTGAAGCTATGGAATTACATAAGATTGTAATGTATCTCATTGAGGATGAGTTTACGGAACATCACTATGAACATGTGGAATGCCCTGACAGATTTACAGTTTGAATAGATTTTATTGAACAAATTTTATGATAAGATATGAGATTAGGGATTAAAACAGACGACGAGTTTTTGATTAAACTCAATGAGAAAAATATACAGATTCAAAACAATTTTCTTGAAAAAATCAAGGAAATTGCGAAAAAACACTCTGTAAATGTCATGCTGCAGGATGGTGCGGTAAAAAAACAGGAAACCTTTGACGTAGAGAAAATTCATCAGATTTACAGTGATATATCTGAAAGATTAGAGACATGGACACTGGAAGGAATTTCAAGCACTAATGATGAGGGTATTCGGAGAAATTTTATCAAATTGAACATTAATCCGGGTGACCACATAATTTCATTACATCTTTCAATACAATACCATGTGGTATTATTTTATCAGCCAAACTATAAAGTGATGAAAAAACAAAAAGAATTATCAGATTTTATGGATAAGACGAAAAAACAAGAGGGTGAACTTACTGAAAAAACTGACCAGGTAATACTTGAAAAATTAAGGGCCGGAGGATACAAGAAATTTGATGCCCAGAATCTTTTTGAAATTTTGTATAAGGACGATAAAATCAGAGAAAAAATCATGAATGAAACCGAATTACAAACTGACGGTGATTTACAAAAAATTAACCAGCACAAAGAAAATCTCCTAAAAGCTTTGGATGACTTGCTTCTTGAAACATACCAAATGGAGCCAATACTTATTGATGAAGCAAGACTTGTGACAGGCGAGGAAGGTTGTGTGTGTAATATAGACATTGAAAGGATTGAAAATGACCAGAAAAGTGGTTTGATTGATTCTAAGAAAATGTCAGCCAGTACAAAAGAAAAAATCAGTGCTTTGATTGACCAAGTTCTAACGGCGATCACATAATTGTGCTAAACGGTAGATCTGGTAAAAATGAATGGGGTGTCAACTGGCTGATCAAGTGTCCAATATGTCGGCAATGTAACAGTCTTGACAACATCAAGGTTGAAATGATCTATTACATGTCCCCAGCCCCACTTTGATTTATCCCTGGAATCTTTTCGCATCACATGACTACCAGTAAACACAAAGAGAGGATTCACTTTCAAATCTGGCACAGACATAATTCTGGAAATCACACTGTTTGATAGCATTTCACCAACCTCCGGAAGTCCTGCTATGAAAAATGCTGGTTGGGACAGTCCAAGCGATGTGAAATCAAACTGTGTTGCGTCTGCCACCATAGGCTGAAAATCTACTCCAGTACTTGATGAGATTTTATTTTCTAATTCTACAAGGTTTTCATCAATTTCAATTCCGAATGACTGTAGTCCAGCTACCTTGGCACAGTATGCAATTCGGCCATCCCCTGAACCAATATCAATTACCTGCTTGGCACCAAGATTTTTTGATTCTAAGGCTATTGCGTATGCTGAAAGTATCCATATGGGATAGAAAGGCGTATAGCTCGTATCATGCTTTATGCTATCTAACCAATAATTATTCACGTCTCCCTCATAGACTATGCAAGCAGTGCCTAGTATGTCCATTTCATAAGAACCGGTGTAAATTGAATTGCTTTTAGCAAACTTGTGAAGCAGATCCAATTCGTGTTCAACAATGGAGAATGATTCTGATGAAACAGGTATAATCTCATGAATGTGGCTGCCGCCATTGTGTCTTTTCATAAATTCAGTCTTCAGCATGACTATTGCATTAGCAAGTGTCTCGTCCACAACATAGCGAAATATTGCTTATTTTTGAACGTATCAAATCTGTTAAATTTGGAACAAAATGCTATAGCTACAAATAACCAATTAAATCAAAAAAATGGGAATTAGATGAACGTTAGATATGATGATGTTGTGAATGCACAGAAAACACAGGACGATGTGATCAGAAAAACATCCCTGACTTTTTCAGATACGTTTACTCAGCTGACAGGCTCTATTGTTTACTTGAAAAATGAGTTTGAACAAAAAACAGGCTCATTCAAACTACGTGGAGCATATTATAAAATTAAAACATTGTCTGAGACGGAAAGAAAAAACGGTGTGGTTGCTGCCTCTGCTGGTAACCATGGACAAGGCGTTGCATACGCATCAGCCATGGAAAAGATCAAATGTACTATAGTTATGCCAAAAAATGCCTCCCCAGCAAAAGTTGCTGCTACAAGAGGATACGGTGCAACTGTAGTTTTGGAAGGAAAAAATTATGAGGAGTCATGGGCAAAGGCACAAGAAATTGCAAAGACAACTGGTGCGACAGTCATACACGCGTTTGATGATCCACAAATCATAGCGGCACAGGGTGTAATAGGCTTGGAGATAATTGAGCAGCTTCCTGACGTTGACGAGATTTATGTCCCAATAGGTGGTGGCGGACTGGCATCAGGTGTTTTGACTGCGGTCAAAGCTAAAAATCCAAATGTGAAAATTATCGGTGTACAGTCAAAATCATTTCCATCAATGAAGAACTCGCTAGATTCAGGCAAGGTACAAACAGTTGATGGTGGATTTACTGTTGCCGATGGAATCTCAGTAAAAACACCCGGCACACAAACATTTGAAATTATTAAAGATGGAATTGACGAAATTGTTCTTGTTGACGACGATGAAATCATAAATGCCATGTTCCTTTTAATGGAAAGATCAAAATCTGTAGTTGAACCGGCTGGTGCTGCTGGACTTGCGTACTTGATAAGCAAAAAGCCATCACCTGGAAAAAAAGTCGTTCCCATACTGTGTGGCGGCAATATAGACATGTACTTGCTTGGCCAAATAGTTGCAAAGGGACTGGCTACGATGGGCAGGATGGTAAAGATTTTCATTTTGCTGAAGGACAAACCTGGCGCACTGAAAGAAGTTGTTGACGAGATTGCATCACTTAGTGCAAACATTGTAGAAGTTGTTCATGACAGACTAAGCTCAAACGTGCGCGCTGGAACAACAGGTGTGACATTAAGCTTAGAAACAGAAGATCAAAAACATATGAACAAACTAATACAACATTTGAAAGAGAAAAACATTGAGTTCAAGGTACTCACATGAAAAATACCTTTAAAAAATAATTAAAATCATAAAGGAATCATGGCGATAGCGAACCAAACTAACATTAGTTTAGTATAATTGTATGATGGGATCTGATTAATTTTAGCAATATAACACAAAAATCCTACCTGGTCCGAACCATTATACGAAATGTTTGATAAATCTGACAGATTCAAGAAAGATTATGTAGATGCTTTACCAAGCAGGATTTAGAATGAACGATAAGGAAAAAGTTGAAGCGGTTAGGAAAACATTATCTCTCAAGATACAGGGTTTGATGACTTATTCAAGATATGTGGGTCTTATTCATGATATTATGGATTCAAAAATGACAATGACAGAAGTAGATGATTATGTCAAAGATAACTTTGAACTTGATTCATCAAAGTCAGATTCGTGACCATAACTAAGACCTACGTTCAGGAACTAGCTGATTTTTGTACTTCCTGACCTTTCTATTTTTTATGACTGAATTATTGCAAATAGAAAATAAATTGAGTGAAATACTTGACGAATTGAAAAAGATGAATGAGAGGTTCAAATATTCTTCAGATCCAGACACCAAACAAATACTAAAAGAGTTGAAAGAGATGAATGCAAGAGCTAGAGAAGAAGAATACAAAAAAAATTACAATAGTGACCCCAATCGGGAATAAAATCTATCTTAACAAATTAGATTCCAAACACATACAAAATAACACCCAGTATTGGGAATCCTATAATAATCCAAACCACTTTTCTTTTCATGGCGAAACTGTATTCAGTCCCTCATATACAGATGTTCCAAACACATACACAAGAAAACCCAGTATTACAATACCTATCAAAGTCAAGTTTCTGTTAATTCGTTTTGATCTTTTCATGTAATTTTATCCAATATACCTTATCTTAAAAATTGTGGATATTCAGGAATAAACCATAGTCCAAAAATATCTTATTCTAATTTTTCATTAAAGTCAGATTCGTGACCATAACTAAGACCTACGTTCAGGAACTAGCTGATTTTTGTACTTCCTGACCTTTCTATTTTTTATGAAATGGAGAGAAAAGATTGGCTATTACGCTAAAGAAATTAAAAAAGAAATGAGAGAGAC
>JYMV01050440.1_pt1 | contig 11955 bp, 16 predicted proteins | sample 338911 | NCBI WGS metagenome assembly JYMV01 (sample SAMN03354496, study PRJNA234377) | hydrothermal vent metagenome | biome: Deep sea; feature: Hydrothermal plumes at the Eastern Lau Spreading Center, Western Pacific Ocean; material: Seawater | place: Tonga | collected 2009 | depth 2000 m m | reverse complement strand
ATGTTTGTCAATCTGGAGGGAGGGATCATGACACGGGTGCAATTGTTGAGTAAGTTAGCGTTACGGTTGGATGTGACTAAAAAAGAGGCCAACCTTTATTTGACCGCGTTTCTGGATTCTATCATGGAAACCCTGCATAAAGACGGGCGTGTGGTTGTCCAGGGATTCGGATCATTCAAAGTCAATGAATACAAGGCCCGGGTGGCAAAATACCTCTTACCGGAGAGTTGATTCAATTGCCGGTACGACACAAACCCAGTTTTCATGCGGGTAAAGAGTTGCGGCAAAGAGTGAATGAGGGAATGGATCTGGTGAATGAAGCGGAAGCTTTGTTAACCCGCATCCAAGCTACAGAAAACGTCTTCAGCATTTCGGCGGGGTAATCACCCTCCCCGCAAGCGGAACGTTTATTTCCGTTCGCCCAAGTTGTGATATGATAAGGCTTCAGGGCGCAACTCCTGATTCCCGAGTGAATTGGGGAATCCCTTCATTCAAGGAGCCTCGGCATGTCCAGCGACAGAGATACCTGTAGCAAATGCGGTGAAAAAAGCATCGTTAAGGGCGACATTAGCCTGAGGACCAGCAAGACCAATGAATTAATCATGGTTGTCCGGCAAGACCACGGGGTCGAAAAAAGTGTCCCCTTGCAAACCTGCATCTGTTCCCAATGTGGGTGTGTGGATTTTTATGTGCAGGATCCCGTGCACCTAAAAATCTGTTCCGAGGACAGGCCAATCAACCCCGATTTTAAGCAACGCCCTCTAATGGAATCCGACTTTTAATCCCCCTTCCTTAATATACTACCGTTTTCAACACTTTTTTCCTCTCCTCCATTGATAACCCTTGTGTGATGCCCATTTTTGCGCCAAAATGTGGCCCAAGTCTGGAAACACCCTATGCTGACTTTTATTAAATTGCGCAATCAGGTTATTATTTCATTTTCCAACTATGGTCAGACCTTCTAAAGATGAGATTCACTACCTGCTTTTAAAGCTCCATTCCCTTACTGGAATCGTACCTATTGGAGCTTTTCTGGTCATTCATATTTGCGTCAACTCCCTTCGTACTGTGGGGGTATGGCCTTACCAGCTCAGTATTGATGCGATAAACAGTATTCCTTTCCTTTTGGTCATCGAAATAACTTTTATATATATTCCCCTACTATTTCATTCAGTTATGGGGTTTTACGTGGTGAATATTGCCAAAACCAATGTGCATCGGTACCGGTATCCCCGAAACGGCCTTTACACATTGCAACGCCTATCCGGAGCCATTGTTTTTGTCTTTCTGATTTACCACCTGGGTACCACGGTGGGCCCCAAGCTATGGGAAGGTAAACACCATTTTGAAGCGGCACCATTTTTGATCGACATTATGAATAGCGAGTTTAAAACCTGGCAGGGAATACTTATCTATACCATAGGGATTGTTTCGGCAACCTTTCACTTTAGCAACGGGCTATGGGGTTTTTGCGTTTCCTGGGGCATTTTGATTGGCGAACAAGCCCAGAGAAACGGGGCAATCGTTTTCGCAATGATCGGCCTGGCGCTTACCGTTCTAGCTTTAGCAACAGTAGCGGAATTTAATATGAACCCGCTTCCTGTCGAAGCCACGGTAGCGAGGTAAAGACATGATAAATAGAAAGAAAAAAATAGTCATCGTTGGAGGTGGGTTGGCAGGACTAGCCTTGGCCATGAAATTTTGCGAACGCAATGGGGAAGCGACCGTTGTGTCTTACCAGTCGTTAAAGCGATCCCATTCGGTTTGCGCGCAAGGAGGCATCAATGCCGCCATCGACGCAAAAAACGAAGGGGATACTCCTGAAAAACATTTTTATGACACCATTAAGGGTGGAGACTTTCTAGCCCACCAACCCCTGGTGCGCGACATGTGCTACCAGGGTCCAACCATCATTCACCTGATGGACCGAATGGGGGTGGCATTCAACCGGACCGGTGAAGGGCATCTCGATTTCCGCAGGTTTGGCGGCACGTTGTATAACCGAACCGCTTTTGCCGGAGCCACCACAGGACAACAACTCGTTTACGCGCTCGATGAGCAGGTCCGGCGCCATGTGCATGACGGTTCAGCAAAAACACTGGAATGGCATGAATACCTGGGGGCCGTTCTTGATTCAGAAGGAATCTGCCGAGGGGCGGTTATTCACGACCTGAGAACCGATGAGATCTATACCTTACAGGCAGATGCCGTAGTATTAGCCACCGGCGGACCCGGACAGGTTTATGCACGATCCACCAATTCCGTTGTCAATACTGGAGCCGCCGCCACCACTGCTTATATGCAAGGAGCCAAGTTCGCCAATGGAGAGTTCATCCAGATCCACCCCACTGCCATACCCGGGCAGGATAAGCTCCGGCTGATGAGCGAGTCGGCACGTGGTGAAGGTGGGCGCATCTGGGTGCCGCGTGATGCTAACGACAACCGCAACCCAAGGGAAATCCCTGAGAACGAACGCTATTATTTTCTGGAAGAAAAATATCCTCTGTTCAAAAACCTCGTTCCCAGAGATGTCGCCAGCCGTGAAATTTATGACATCGTCTACAACCAGAACCTGGGTATTTCCGGAGACCCCATGGTCTATCTCGATCTGACTCATAAATCGAAAGAATTCCTGGATAACCGCCTGGGTGGAATCCTGGACATTTATACCAAATTCACCGGTGTGGACCCCCGCGTAACTCCCATGAAAATCTTTCCCGCAGTACACTATTCCATGGGAGGACTGTGGACCGACTACGGTCCGGACAGCCATGGATTGATCGATCACGGCTCTCCTAAAAACCAGATGACCTCCATTCAAGGACTGTATGCGGCAGGAGAAGTGGATTACCAATATCACGGTGCCAACCGGTTGGGAGCCAACTCATTATTGAGTTGTATTTATACAGGACTGATGATGGCCCGGGGCGTTATGAACTATGTGGACTCACTCGAAAAATCGGTGGATGATATCCCCTCCACAATCTTCGATGACGCCCGCTCACACTGGGAAAGCCGGTTTAATGATATCAAAAATATGAATGGCTCCGAAAATCCCCATAAATTGCATCACGAACTGGGAGATATCATGCTGGCAAACGTTCTCATTGTCCGGGATAATAAATCCTTGGAGAAGGCCTTACATGCGATTGATGATATTGAGACCCGGTTCAAGGATGTAAAATGTTTGGACACAGCTGACTGGGCCAATCCGTCACCCAGTTTCATCAACCAGTTATATTGCATGATCCATCTGTCTAAAATCATTGCTAAAGGTGCTTTAATGAGGGACGAATTCCGCGGAAGCCATTACAAACCTGATTTTGACTTGCACCAGCCCAAGGATTTCGATCCTCATGAATACATTGATTACCTCGAGCAAAAACAATATGGGGAAGTGACGGAAGAGAAGTTTCCTTCCGGCCATCTCGACTATATGAAACGGTTCCAGGAAAATAACGAAAAATGGCTTAAAACCACAGTGGCCCAATATAAAAACAATCAGCCAGAGATCACTTACGAAGAGGTCAACACCTCGCTGGTGACCCCGCGGCCGAGAAAATATGACTGACCATCGCTATGACTGAAAAAACCATAACCATAAAGGTTAAACGTCAAGATAAACCTAAATCCCCGTCATACTGGCAGACGTTTGAGGTGCCCGACAAACCTTTTGCCAATGTCATTTCCTGCCTAATGGAAGTTCAGAAAACCCCCACAACAAGGGATGGAAAAACGGTGAGTCCGGTTACGTGGGATTGTAATTGCCTGGAGGAGGTTTGCGGCTCCTGCACCATGCTGATCAACGGCCGGGTCCAGCAAGCCTGCACCGCGTTGGTGGATAATCTGGAAAAACCAATTGTCTTGGAACCCATGTCTAAATTTCCGGTAATACGCGACCTGCAGGTTGACCGTGAACGTATGTTTGATAGTCAAAGCCTGGATCGAAATTGACGGGAGCCATGACATCGGAGAAGGACCGATCATGCCGGATCAGGATCGCGCCAAACGTTATGTCATGTCAGAATGTATGACATGCGGGTGTTGCCTGGAAGCGTGTCCCCAGTTTACCCTGGACAACTCTTTTTTGGGTGCCTCCACCTTTAATCAGGTCCGCCTTTTTAACCTGCACCCCTCAGGAGAAATGGGAAAAGAAGACAGGCTGAATGCCATCATGGGGGAAGGAGGCATCACCGATTGCGGAAATGCACAGGTTTGCGTTGAGGTCTGTCCTAAAAATATCCCGCTAACGGAGTCTATTGCTGATATTAGCCGTCAAACGACCTGGCAAATGATAAAAAACCTCCTCACTAAGTAAGGGTTTTTTATTTAAAACCCCTACCCAGTTTGTTATTATCTAACTTGTTGGTTTACAAATAAAGCCGCAAACGTTTCCATTAAGGAATTTATATATGAAAATTTCCCTTGCCAGCGCAATGGGCACCTGTTTTGGGGTTCAGGATGCTATCAATCTTGCCATGTCTCCCGAATTCGCATCCGACTTGACCATAGTCGGCCAATTGGTCCATAACCCGCAAGTCAGCAAATCTTTAAAACAAAATGGAGTTTCTCTGGTACCGGGAATCGAGGACATAGAAAAAATCAAGACCAAGAAAGTCATGATCACTGCCCATGGAGCGGCTGAAAAAACCAAAAAACTACTGAATGATGCCGGATTCATTGTCTATGACGCAAGTTGCCCGCTTGTGATGAGGGTCCACCAAACCATTAAATCATTGGTAACAAAGGGCTATTTTCCTGTTGTGATCGGGCAGGAAGACCATGTGGAAGTCAAAGGAATTGTAGGGGATCTGGATGATCATTTGGTCATCAATAGTGAGGACGACTTTAGTAAGATTAAGGACTCAGGCAACCGGAAACTGGGAATCGTCACGCAAACTACCCAGCAAACAGATAAAGTTGAGGACCTCGTGGAAAAGATCCGGGCTCTTGATTATGTGGATGATGTGGCATTTGTCAACACGATCTGTCAGCCTACTCGTGACCGGCAGGTAGCGGTGCATGAATTGGCCGACCAAGTGGATTTAATGATCGTCATTGGCGGGTTTAATTCTTCCAACACAAAAAAGCTGGTGCACGTTTGCACAGAAAAAGGCGTTGAGGCGCACCATATTGAATCGTTTCACCAATTAAATCAGGAATGGTTCATTGGAAAGCAGCACGTGGGAATTACCGCAGGGACCAGTACCCCTGAAGATATCATCAACCAAGTGCATTCCGAGATTTTAATTATTGCCAAAAGGGTCGAAGGCCTGGAAAAAGAAGTGCTCCATTCCTGATAATAAGTGACGAGCCTTATTAGATACTTTTACTATCGTGGAGCTTCAGGTTTTTCTAACAACCCTTTATTCCCTTTTTTTTCTTTAATCATTTTAAATCTTTTTGGCCCCAGATTTCCCCTTGAATGGGGAATTTTATTTTGCACAAATGGACGACTGGACCTATTGCGTACAAACGCTTCCCAAAGTTAGCAGAACCTTTGCGCTCAACATATCCGTTTTAAGAGGTACGTTGCACCGTAGTATTCTCACCGCCTATCTTTTTTGCCGAATCGTGGATACGGTTGAAGACGCAGCCAAACTGAATCCCAAAATAAAAATCAAGCTCCTGATGGAGTTTTCACGGTTGATTGAAGACCGGGATTTCCGTGGCAAAAATCTCACAGCATGGGTTGGGGAATGCGAGGCGGTCGATGGCAGCCCCAATGATCTGGATCTTCTTAACCAGGTCGAACGAGTGTTCAAGGTCTTTGACTCGCTCCCCGGAAATCATCAGGCCCAGATTATTCCTGCTGTTGCAAAAATGGCAAAGGGCATGGCATTTTTTCAAAGCCGCTTTCAGGTTGGCAAAATCACTCCGTTGGCAAGCGTACAGGATCTGGAGGAATATTGTTATTTTGTGGCAGGAGTCGTGGGAGAAATGCTGTGCAATCTGTTTTTCCAAAAACTGCCTCATTTGTCAGAAACCGCACGAAACACAATGCGCCAAAACGCTGTATCTTTCGGGCTCGGTCTCCAAATGACCAACATATCCAAAGATATTATTGCCGACCGCGACAGAGGCTGGTCGTATATTCCTAAGAGCATCATTTACGAAAAAGGTTTGACCGTGGACGAATTTCATTCCGGGATATCCATGGAAAAGAACCTGCAAATCCTGGAAAGTTTGCTTTGTAAAACCAACGGCCATTTGCACGACGCCTTAAAATTCACCCTGGCCCTCCCCAGAACAGAGATCGCATTGCGCCTGTTTTGTATCTGGCCTTTATGGATGGCCGTTAAAACCGTGGCCGTGTTGCACAACAACCCTGAATTGCTGAATTCAAATGCTCAGGTGAAAATTTCTCGACGCACCGTAAAGCGTATATTATTGGGAACCCCATTTATCGTTTGGTCCAATAATCTTCTAAAATTTTCCTTTGACAACATTATCAATGATAAAGTACTTAAAAATTCATCCACCTTTGACCTGGAAGGACTGATGATGCGTTTAAAAAAGATTCCCCTAGATACCATTAACTCTAACAATTAAAATTATTCAATTGTAATGCCTAACTCAAACAGATTTAAAGACAATCAGGATGGCACCTTGACTGACACCCAAACCACTCTCATGTGGTTTCGGGAAGACGGATGGCAAAGAGAGGGTAAATGGTTCAGTTGGGATGAGGCCAAGGATGAGGTCCATGATATGAATGGCATTAAATTCTGCGGCTTTCAAGACTGGAAACTACCCAACGAAGACGAAATCCTCACCTTGTATAATCCTGAAGAAATCAACAGGGATAAGTATGGAAAGGAGATTTATCTGGAAACCGTTTTTCCTCCCGGGTGCCAGGCAACCGTCTGGCTACTAGGTGAATCAGGACACGAGGCACCTATATTCGATTTTAAAAATGGAGAAATCCGCCCATTAAATAGAAGCAAAACCGGTAGAATGTCTGTTCGCCTGGTGCGAGGGAATATTCCCAGATGAATTGATCCTTCACATTACAGGATGCGGATGAAACCATTCCCTGCTATTATCACCTAATCCTACAATCTACCAATGGGGATCTTTTGAGTAAAAATAGCCTTATTTCTATCGCAGGTGGATTTTGGTGTGTGGTTGGATTGTTCCTTGTGGTTCGTGGCTTTGGCATGTATCAGCTCGCGGATCATGAGCAGCACTCTACTCAAGTCGCCATCATCCTTTCCGGAATCGCAGCCGCAGTGATCGGGTTGGTTAAAGGAAAATTTGTATTGAGCAAAACCGCCCAGAAAAATAAAACCCGCATTTATGAACTGGAGGACCCGGTCCGTATCCATCAAATATTCGCCAAACCATTTTATATTTTGATCCCGATGATGATGGGCCTTGGAATCCTATTACGCTCCTATAATGAGTATTTAGGGGGATATGTAGTAGTCGCCGCAATTTATTGTGGAATAGGAATGGCCTTGATCGTTTCCAGTCGCACCTATTGGACAACGGAGCCGACTGCTTCCGTCCCGGAAAACTCTCAACAAAACGGAATATTATAAATGAAAAACTTTTTTCTTACCCTGCACATGATATCCATGTGTCTGGTCATCGGAACCTTGTTTGTGCAATCGCTTTCCGTTGTGCTCCGCTTGCGCCTGAAAACTGCTGAAGAAGCGGAAGGTCTCAGAAAAACCCAGAATCGGATCCATAAGTTCATTTACTATCCTATTTTAGGGGTGACCCTCATTTCAGGAATGGTGCTTGCTGTAAAGACCGGAGTTTTTTCAGAATCCCAATGGATTTACTGGAAATTGGGATTGCTGGTTGTTCTGATCGCACTCGGCGTTCAAAATGGCAGGCAAATAAAAAAAGACTCCTTGCCAAAAAAATACGCAATGATGGTACACATCGCCATTTTCATTGTCGGCGCAGGCATGATCTACCTCGCCACCATCAAACCCTTTTAAAACTCCCATGGACATCATCCTCACCCTGGTTGCCAGCGTCCTTCTTATCATAGGCTTCTTTGTTATTTGCCGGGCCAGTGATGATGAAGACGACCAGGAGGAGCCCGGCGATGAAACCACTGGGCGTGGGGCCAATGAGCAATAGTTTTCGCCGCCTGGAAAAAAAAGCCGCTTCCTGTCGTTTATGTCCCCGCCTCGCAGATCAACCCGCTGTCTTGAGTTCCGCCAACGGTTCGTTGAACACCAGGATCGTTTTTGTGGCAGAAGCTCCCGGTAGATTTGGCGCAGGTCGTACAGGAGTGCCGTTTCAGGGCGACCGATCCGGCGATAATTTTGAAATCCTGCTGAATCATATCGGTTTGAGCCGCTCTGAGGTTTTCATCACCAACGCCGTTTTGTGCAATCCGCTTGAGAACGGCAATAACCGCAGGCCCATTACGGGAGAAATTAAAAACTGCTCCTCGTTTTTAAAAGAGACCCTTGGCATCATCCGGCCCAGGGTGGTGGTCACTCTTGGCATCGTTGCCCTGCAATCCCTCAACCTTATCCTCGGCACCCGTTTTAAATTAAACCAGAACGTTGCTCAACCTCTTCCAACTCCGGATTTCACACTTTTCCCTCTTTATCATCCCAGCCCCAGAGTCACCAACTGGAAACGTCCCCTGGCCCAGCAGAAAAAAGATTTCAAAAAAATACCAGCGTGATACCCCTCCGGGGCATGCGTGATATCCTCTTCATTAACCTTTATGCCCTGAAAGGGTAAAGGCAAAGGATGAGCATAACGCGCTGGACTCAACTGGCAATAACTTTCGCTGTGGGACAGGAAGTCCAGACGGCTTAACGAGTCCTTGCCCTATTCCTACCGGGCGTGGCCCGGCCACGGGGAGTGGGCGGAGAGCTTCCGCAGGCGTGGTATTCTTCCTCAGCCTTCATGCCCCGCAGGGGTACAAATTGAAATGGATTTTGCCGCTAGCAACCATGCTCTCAGCTCAATGAGTTCTTGCTTATTGACTCCACGGCGAGTGGTGGGTTGACAAGCCGGGTGGTGGATTTTATGTATATAATAAAGGAAGAAATGTTTTTGAAAGAGAGGTTTGCCATGATTAATAACAATCCTTTTACAGACAAATTTTTTTCCCAGGGTCACAGGGCGCTGACGCAGGGAATAATTATTTTTGGCGGGATTCTGTTTCTCCTGGCCGTCCTTATTTTTGCCTACCCCACGCTGATCGCCTACTTCATTGCCGGGGTGATCCTTCTTGCCGGAATCTCCGTCCTGACCGTGGCCTGGAAACTCTGGCGGTTCCGCGAACATGTTTCCCAACTCGAAAATGGAGAAATCCATATAAATGGAAACAAGGTTTACCGGACGCGCGTTACCTACTTCAGGTGGGTTGCGTGAACCATGGTCGGATAAATGGCATCGACAAAGATTGGAGTTCCATCACCCTGGGGTGCTGGCAGATCGCGCCCAGCGGAGGATGGGGAAATATCTGTTCCCCCAAAGACGCCGAACGAGTCGTACGTACCGCCCTCGACCACGGCATCACCGCTTTTGATACTGCTGAAGGTTATGGCGAGGGAGAATCGGAACGCAGGCTGGGCAAAGCCCTGGGCTCGCAAAAAGATTCCGTCATCATCATTTCCAAAATCTGGCCCGATGCCGAACTGTCTCTCAAAGCCTATCAGCAATGCCTGGATAATTCCCTCAAGGCTTTAGGCCGGGATTATGTCGACCTTTACCTGATCCATTGGCCGGGAAGTTATTTCAACAATCGTGACAAAAGCACCCGGCTCATCGAGTTCATGAGCGCGCTCAAGGAAAGCGGAAAAGCCACAACTATAGGACTCTCCAATTTCCAGTCGCAGGACTTACGCCTGCTGGGAAACCAACTCCAAATATTTTCCATGAACGAGGTTCCTTACAGTCTGTTAGACCGAGCCTATGAAGGGGAAACCCTGAGCCTTTGCAAAAACTCCGGCATTCCTTACATGGCCTTCTCTCCCACGGCACAAGGCCTGCTGGCAAAACCCATGAGTCAGAAAGACCTGAAAATGCCCACCCGGCAAAACCATTTTCTGTATCAAAATCCAGTGTACTCGCACGCCAAAAAAGTCTGGCAAACCGTACGTGAACTAGCTGATGAGTTGAGCCATAAACCGATTGAGGTGGCTCTGGCCTGGGTGCTCACCCGCGAGAATATTTTTACCGCCATCGTGGGTTCGCGGAAACAGGAACAAGTGGCAGAATTTGCCAAATCCGCCGAACTGAAACTGAGTCCCGGCCAGTTGCAACGCCTGACAAAAGCCAGCGATGCATTTCCCATGGTAAAAAAGGGACATTGAATGAACGAAAATTGGGAAGAACCACTGGAAGAAGACGGCCTGACTCTGGGTCCTGAAGAAGCCCTGCAACGAGAGATCGAAAAATCCAAAGCCCTCAAGGTCGATCGCCTGCGTCTTCGGGACGAGATCGAAAAACTCAAGGCCGAAACAACCGACCTGACCCGGAAAAATCACCTGCTGAAAGAAAGGCTCACAGCACTGGGAAACCCTTCTGCCAACCCTGAGAAGGAGAGCGCATTTTCCCGAAACATTCTGATTTTTGCTCTGGTTTTTAGTTTTCTGGCCCTGCTTTGGTTCATGACTAAATTCTAGCTGGTGTCGATGGCATTGGAAAATGAAGATGATTTCTGCTACAATTCCCCTAAGTAGAAGAAATATTGAATCTTTATACCGATTTTCACCATCCTAAGTACTAGAAGCATTCCTCTAGTCAAGAAGCAGAAATTTCGCCTGATTCCTTAATTAAGCAAAACAAATGAGTATTTTTGTAACACTGCCCCACCAATAAATATCAACAATTATTGAGAGGAAAACCAAATGTGGGTAATTGAATTTTTTCATGTAATTATCGGAATTTTATGGATCGGGTTGCTGTACTTCTTCAATCTGGTTCAGGTCCAGTCCATGCCTAAAATGGTGGAGGAAGGTGCCGCCAAACAATACACCCAGATCATTCTGCCCCGCGCCCTGTTCTTGTTCCGGCACGCGGCGTTGTGGACGGTCATCACCGGCATCGCCTATTACATGGCCGGTCGTGGAACGGTTCAAGGAATTCCTAGCGGGGAAATCATGATCGGCATGTTGCTCGGCATCATCATGGCAGGGAACGTCTGGTTCATCATTTGGCCCAACCAGAAAAAGATCATCGCCGGTGAACTCGAAGGCGATGCCCTGGCTAAAGCGAAAAGATCAGCTTTTCTCGCCAGCAGAACCAACGCCTGGCTTTCCATACCCATGTTGATCGGCATGATCGCCGCAAACCACGGCGGCATAATGTTCTAGCCCGCGCCACTAGGCGTGGGGCCAGAGTGCAATAACTCTTTACTGCGTTCAAACCGTGTCGCGGCTATTTGATTGTTTTATCTAGTCTTTTACTCACAACACAAAAGGGGTTCGTCCACTGTCAAGGGGGCGAACCCCTTTTTTTGTGCCCAGGCCAGCATTAAGCGGGTCTACTCAATAGTCAAGGCTTCCATGGGGTCGAGTTTGGAGGCTTTGATGGCGGGGAACACGCCGAAAAAAATACCGAGTCCGGCGCAGGCCCAACTTGCTATCCAAATGGAATTCGGATCAAGAATCAAAGTCCAGTGACCCCAGTGAGTCAGACCCAGCGTCAACCCCACACCCAGAACAATTCCCAGTCCACCGCCCAGAAACCCGATAATCAAAGACTCATAAAGAAACTGGTGAATGATATCCCTGCGGGTCGCACCCACGGCTCTTCTTATTCCTATTTCGCGTGTGCGTTCCTTGACCGATATCAACATCACCGCCAGAATACCGATGCCGCCTACCAGTAAAGATATAGCGGCAACTCCCACAATCAGTTTGGTAAACATTTCTGTGGTTTCTTTTTTCAGTTCTTCCAGATCCAATTGGCTGATGAGGGTGAAGTCGTCGTTTCGATCATCGGTGAGTTTATGACTTTCTCTGAGAA
>JYMV01021702.1_pt1 | contig 11955 bp, 11 predicted proteins | sample 338911 | NCBI WGS metagenome assembly JYMV01 (sample SAMN03354496, study PRJNA234377) | hydrothermal vent metagenome | biome: Deep sea; feature: Hydrothermal plumes at the Eastern Lau Spreading Center, Western Pacific Ocean; material: Seawater | place: Tonga | collected 2009 | depth 2000 m m | reverse complement strand
AGTTGGTGACGGTAGCAGTGGGACCGGGGTCGTTGAGCTGCACAAAATAGCTGCCCATCGAGGTGGGGAACTGGACGATGGTGCCCGCATTGGCAGCGACTAAATAGATTGAGCCGGCCAGTGTTGCGGCGAGGCTGATCGCACAGTTAAGGTACCCGGTTTTAACCCGCATGGGTAAGGACTCTCCACGGAAGACACCGCGAGGTATCGCGGATCACTGTATTACGTAGGGTATCGGCCATCACGAGCCAATACTTGACTCAGACAAACCACGTTAGTTTGGCAACTATGGTGCCACAAATCAGTGAGATAGCGGTAGGTTTACGTGGTCTGCTCGGGTCTTTATGCAGCCAGCTGACTACGCAGCTTTTTGATCGCCTGAGCCTCGATTTGGCGAATGCGCTCGGCAGACACCGAGTACCGTTGTGCGAGCTCATGCAGGGTAGCCTTGTCTTCGCTCATCCAGCGCGCCTGTAGGATATCGCGACTGCGGTCGTCGAGCGTGGCAAGCCCTGCAGCGAGTTGCTGGTGTTCATAACGGTCCGTATCGGCCGCCTCAATCTGGCGCGCTGGGTCGAAGCGCTGATCGGGCAGGTAGCCTGCCGGTGCGACGTGCAATTCATTGTCGTTGCTTTTGCCAGCTGGGGCATCGAAACCGATGTCTTTGCCAGACAGACGAGATTCCATTTCCAGCACGGTTTCTGGTTTGACGCCGAGATCCTCGGCGACGGCCTGGACCTCGTCGTGACTGAACCAGCCTAGATGCTTTTTTGAACCGCGCAGGTTAAAAAACAGTTTGCGTTGCGCCTTGGTGGTCGCAACCTTCACGATACGCCAGTTTTTCAGCACAAATTCATGAATCTCCGCCCGAATCCAGTACACCGCAAACGATACCAGACGCACACCGATCTCGGGGTTGAAGCGTTTCACGGCCTTCATCAGCCCGATATTGCCTTCTTGCACCAGATCATTCATCGCCAGACCATAGCCGCTGTAGCTGCGGGCGATGTGGGCTACAAAGCGCAGGTTTGACAGCACCAGCTGTTTCGCCGCGTCCAGATCACCGTGATCGCGCAGTCGAACCGCCAGATCATGCTCTTCTTCACTACTCAGAACCGGGATGTCACGGATCCCTTTATAGTAAAGGTCGAGATTGCCGCCGATGTTGGTCGATAAGGCTAAGCTGTTGTTCATTCGATTAAATCTCCCACAATTAGGATCTATTTTAGCACTCAGACAGGGAGAGTGCTAAAAAAGTTCCATTTTGCCCGTGCGCAATCGCTTTTGGGCGCCTTCATGACCCTGTGATGGGGCCCAATGCGGGGATTTCAAGAGGGTTCGACGGCTCGTAAATGGCGGGATACCGAGATAAATGAGCCAATCAGGCCCAGAATTGAGCCCAGCAGCAGCAGCCCCAACGACGCTACGGGGCCGAGAAAATCAGGGCTGGCACTGCTGCCGTATAGCCGTGCCAGCGTTGAGGCAGGTCCGTACAGCAGGGCTACGGCGATATTGACCAGAATAACCGCGATTATGGCGCCACACAGCCCGTACCACAGACCGGTGTAGAGAAACGGGCGGCGCACGAAGGCATTGGTCGCGCCGATCAGCTTCGCGATCTCGATCTCCTGACGTCGATTTTCGATGTCTAGGCGGATGGTGTTGACCACGATCAACAGCACCGCGATCAGTAGCAGGGTACCAATCACTAAAATGGAGCGATGCGCCAGCTGGATTACGACGGCGAGACGATCCAGCCAGTTGCGGTCGAGTTGGGCATTGTCGACACCGTTGAGTGAGGCGAGGTGGGTCTGCAACTCGCCGACACGGCCGTCACGGGTCGCCTGAGCGCTGGGGGTCACGGTAATCACGCTGGGTAACGGGTTCGACTCCAGTGTTTGCAGGGCCTCGGCAAAGCCGCTGTGCGCCTGAAACTCGGCGAGGGCCTGTTCGGGCGTAATGATATCGACCCGATTGACGTCGTCGCGACGGCGCAGGTCCTCCGCAATTGCATCGGTTTGTTCGGCATCGATGTCATGTCGCATGAACACCGAGATCTGTGAGCTAACCTGCCAGCCGCCGGTCAGTCCCTCAATGTTGGAGATCAGCACCTGAAGTCCACTGGGCAGGGCCAGTGCGATGGCGATGACCATGATGGTCATCAGGTTACCCAAAGGCGCCTGGATAATACGTAACGCGCTGCCGTGAGCGCTGAGACCATGGTGCTTCCACCAACTCAGCAGGCTCGTACGCTTGGGTTTGAACACAGCGCCGGCCGTTTTCGACGCGCGTCTCATTGCGTCACCCGAGCGCTGTCGGCGACGAGCTGGCCCTTGTCGAGCGTCAACATGCGTTTGCCCATGCGGCTGATCAAATCAAGATCGTGGCTGGCAATCAGCACCGTGACGCCGACCTGATTGAATTGCACAAACAGATCCATGATCTCTTGGGACAGCGCCGGGTCAAGATTGCCGGTCGGTTCATCGGCGAGCAGGATGGCCGGCTTGGCGACCACCGCACGGGCGATGCCAACGCGCTGTTGTTCGCCTCCCGATAAGGTGATCGGTAAGGCGTTCTCCTTGTGCAGCAGGCCAACCTTGTCTAGAGCTGCGCGCACGCGACCGGCACTGTCGCGCGGACTAAAACCTGAGATCAGCAGTGGGAATGCCACGTTGTCAAACACACTGCGGTCCGCGAGTAGGCGGTGATCCTGAAAGATGATGCCGATTTGGCGTCGCAGGTAGGGGATGTGGCGTTTTTTCACCCGGGCCAGATTGTGTCCATCAATGAGTACCTGCCCCTGACTGGTGCGTTCAAGCAACGCGATCAGACGCAGCAGGGTGGTCTTGCCCGCGCCAGAATGACCGGTCAAAAAGGCCATTTCACCCGCGGCCAACGCTAGATTGACCGTTTGTAGCGCCTGATGGCCACCGTCGTAACGTTTACTGACTTGATCGAAGCGAATCATTGGGTTCAGTTATGGCCGCTCAGTTTTCCCGACCCAACAGCGCGTCGACGAACTCGTCGGCGGCAAAGGCACGCAGGTCATCAGCCGATTCTCCTACACCGATGAAGCGGATCGGGATTCCCAATTCAGCGGCGATGGCGAACACCATACCGCCCTTGGCAGTGCCATCCAGTTTGGTCAGGGTGATACCCGAGACACCCACCGCCTGACCGAACTCACGTGCCTGATTGAGCGCGTTCTGGCCGGTGCCCGCGTCGACTACCAGCATCACCTCGTGTGGCGCGGACTCATCCAGTTTCGCCATCACGCGCTTGATCTTGCGTAGCTCCTCCATCAGGTTGTCCTGCGTATGTAAACGACCGGCGGTATCGGCAATCAGTACATCCACCTTGCGCGCACGCGCGGCCTGCAGCGCATCGTAGATGACAGAGGCCGAATCGGCACCGCCGTGTTGGGCGATCACCGGTGTATCATTGCGTCGACCCCATTCTTCGAGTTGTTCAACCGCGGCGGCGCGAAAGGTATCACCGGCCGCCAGCATCACTGAGCGGCCATCGGCCTGAAAGCGGTGTGCGAGTTTGCCAATGGTGGTGGTCTTGCCAGCGCCGTTGATGCCGACCATAAGAATCACAAACGGCCCGTCGCCGTCGGGCAGTTGCAGAGGTTGTTCACACGGGCGCAGGATGTCACACATATTGGCCTGCAGTGCCGCAACCAGCGCGCTACTGTCGGCCAGTTGCTTGCGCTTCACACTGTCGCTCAAGTTGGCGATGATTCGATCCGTGGCCTCTACGCCGATGTCGGCAACCAATAACAGCGTTTCAAGTTCTTCCAGCACATCGTCGTCGATGGTCTTTTTGCCAAGAACCAGATCGGACAGTCCATCGGTCAGACGGCCACGGGTGCGGGTCAGTCCTTGACGCAGGCGTCCGAACAACCCCGGTTTTTCGTGGTCAGATGCCTCGTCGGTTGGGGTTTTGTCGGTCTTTTGCTTACCAAATCCAAACATGGTGTACCATTTGATCCTGTTCAGGCCCTTTGCGAGGGTGTATTCAACGTAGTGAGACCTCTATGTTATCAAGAAAGCTGCTGTCCGCCTGTCTGATTCTGTTCGCCAGCTCCACCGCCGCCGGTCCCGTGCATGAGTATCATCTGCAAAACGGGCTCAAATTGATTGTCAAAGAGGACCATCGCTCCCCGGTGGTGGTTTCTCAGATCTGGTACAAGGTGGGCTCGAGTTACGAGGTGGATGGGAATACCGGGCTTGCGCACGTGCTGGAGCACATGATGTTCAAGGGCACAAAAAATCTGGGTCCGAATGAGTTTTCGCGCATTATCGCCGAGAATGGGGGGCGCGAGAATGCCTTTACCAGCCGCGACTATACCGCCTATTTTCAGCGTCTTGAGTCCTCCCGGCTGGAGGTGAGTTTTAAGCATGAAGCGGATCGCATGAGCAATCTGGTGCTGAGTGAAGAGGAGTTCCAGAAGGAAGTCAAAGTGGTGATGGAGGAGCGTCGGTTGCGTACCGACGACAAACCAAAATCGCTTACCTACGAGCAGTTTCAGGCCACCGCGTTCACCAATAGTCCTTACCGTAACCCGGTGATCGGTTGGATGGTGGATCTCGAGCAAATGAAACTGGAGGATTTGGAGCAGTGGTACCGGAGCTGGTATCGCCCCAACAACGCGACGATTGTGGTAGTGGGTGATGTTGAGCCTGAGGCTGTTTTGGCCTTGGCTAAACGCTACTTTGGTCCACTCAAGCCGGGTACGATCCCGTTACTGAAGACGCGCACCGAAGTGAAACAGTTAGGGGAGCGCCGCATCACCATGAAGGTGCCGGCCCAGTTGCCGTATGTGATGATGGGGTACAAGGTGCCGGTGGTCGCGCATGCCGAGGTGGACTGGGAACCCTATGCGCTGGATGTGTTGTCGGCCATTTTGGGTGGAGCCAACAGCGCTCGTTTGACGCGCGATCTGGTGCGCTCGTCTAGCCTCGCGGTATCGGCTGGGTCGGACTACAGCGCGTTCTCTCGATTGAATGGATTGTTTCTGCTGGACGCAACGCCCACGCCAGAGCATTCGACGGCAGAGGTCGAGAGCGCTTTGAGGGCTCAGGTCGAGACCATGTCCAAAGAGTTGGTCACCGGTGATGAGTTGGATAGAGTCAAGGCACAGGTGGTCGCCGCCAAGGTATTTGAGCAGGACTCCGGTTTTTATCAGGCGATGCAGATTGGTCGGTTGGAGACGGTTGGCTTGAGCTGGAAGCTACTGGATGAATATCCACACAGGATACGGGCAGTGACCGCCGAGCAAGTTCGCGCGGTGGCGAAAAAATATCTGTTAGAGGATCAGCTCACGGTAGCGACCTTACAACCTTTGTCCATGAAAAAGGCGGATGCAATGGGTACGGAGAACTAACATGGGTGTGACCAACAAGAACAGATTTAGCGGTTATGTATTCGCAATAGCTCTGCTGGTTGTGAACCTATGGGTTCCCGCGCAGGCGGTTCCCGAGATTCAGCAGTGGACCACGCCCAATGGTGCCCGGATCATGTTTATTGCCGCGCCGTCACTGCCGATGGTGGATGTTCGCGTAACGTTTCGCGCCGGCAGTGTCCGCGACGGGGAACATATGGGGATCTCACGCCTGACCAGCAAGTTGTTGGATGAAGGTGCGGGCGACTGGAGTGCGATTGAAATTGCCGAGCGCTTTGATGCGACCGGAGCCCAGTTCAGCTCGGGCACACTCAGGGATATGGCCTGGTTGTCGTTACGCACATTGAGTGACCAGAAAGAATTTTCGCATGCGTTGGCGACCTTCAAGGCGGTGCTGACGCAACCCCAATTTGGTGATAACGCCATCAGTCGGATCAAGGAGAGCATGCTGACTTCACTGAAGTCGATTGAGGAATCCCCATCGGCCTTGGGTGAACGGGGGTTTTATCAGGCACTGTATTCCGGTCATCCGTATGCCTCGCCCCCGAGTGGTAACGACGAATTTTTGAAGTCGGCGACCGCGGCACAAATCAAGGCGTTCTACGCACGTTACTATGTTGCGCGAAACGCCATTATTTCTATTGTTGGTGATCTCGACCGAAAAGCGGCACAGGTCTTGGCGGAGGATTTGGTTGCGAGTTTGCCCCAAGGCGAGCGTGCCGCGGATCTACCTTCGGTCACTGCTTTAGAAGCAGCCGCACGGATGCGCACCGAATTCCCGTCCACCCAAACCCATATTTATATCGGCCAGCCGGGTGTGTCGCGTCTTGATCCGGACTATTTCGTACTCTACACCGGCAACTATATTCTTGGTGGCAGTGGTCTGGTGTCTCGCCTGAGTGAGGAAGTACGCGAGAAGCGTGGTTTGTCGTACAGCGTCTATAGCTACTTTATTCCGATGGAACAGTCCGGGCCCTTCCAGATGAAGCTACAGACGCGTAATGACCAGGTAGACGAAGCGCTGCAAGTGATGCGCGATACCTTGCAGCGGTTTATCGATGATGGACCAACGGACAAGGAACTCGGTGCGGCGATACGGGGAATTACCGGTGGTTTTCCACTGCGCATCGATAACAACTCCAAGTTGTTGCAATACCTCGCGGTGATCGCGTTTTACGATCTACCGATGGATTATCTGGATACCTTTCCCTCTCGAATCGAGGCGGTGACGGGCGAACAGATTAGAGAAACCTTCAAGCGTCGTCTCAACCCAAAGCGTATGGCCACCATCATCGTGGGTGGGCAAGGCTGACGGCGATGGCGGCCACGGGCAGTAGCGGATCGGTTCGTCTGATAGCCGGTCAGTGGCGAGGGCGCAAGTTGCCGATCGTCGATGTCGAGGGGCTGAGGCCGACCGGAGACCGCGTTAAGGAGACACTGTTTAACTGGTTACAGACCCAGATTCCCGGTGCGCGCTGTCTCGATCTGTTTGCCGGTAGCGGATCACTCGGTTTCGAGGCGGCCTCGCGTGGCGCGGCGGAGGTGATCATGGTCGAACGTGACCCAACAGTGGTTGGCTGCCTGCAGGCGAGTGCCGAGAGGTTATCGGCGGCGCAGGTAACTATTTTGCAAACGGACGCTGCGACCTATCTGCAAACGTCCCCAGACCCTTTCGATATTGTGTTTCTCGATCCACCGTTTCAGTCGGCGCTGTTGGTCGATATGTGCGAGCGCCTGATCAATAACCCATTACTGACTCGTGGGGCCAGAATTTATCTGGAAGCAGGTCGGAAACAAGGCCTGCCACCGTTGCCGGTGGGATTGGAACTGTTAAAAAGCGCCGACGCGGGTGATGTGGCCTACCACCTAGCTCAGGTCATGGATGCTAAGTAGAGTCCCGTCGATGACGTTTGTCGAGTTTTAGGCTATATTAGCGGTCACTGTTTTTGTCGGTCGCCAGACTATGAGTATTGCCGTTTATCCCGGTACATTTGACCCCATTACCCACGGACATACCGATCTCGTGCATCGCGCCGTGCGCCTGTTCGACAAGGTCGTGGTCGCGGTCGCGGATCGGCCGGAAAAGCAGACGGCTTTCTCGCAGCAAGCACGCGTGCAGATGGCTAAAGATGTGGTTGCCGACATTGAACGGGTCGAGGTGGTTCCGTTTGAGGGTCTGCTGGTCGGCTTTGCAAAAGATCAAGGCGCCGATTGCATACTGCGGGGCCTGCGCGCGGTATCCGATTTTGAATACGAGTTTCAGTTGGCCAGCATGAATCGCCATCTTGCCGAAGACATTGAAACCCTGTTTTTAACCCCGGCTGAACAGTACGCGTTTATCTCATCCACGTTGGTGCGCGAAGTCGCCGTCCACGGCGGTGATGTTAGCCCGTTTGTACATGAGTCGGTGCGTCAGGCCTTGGCCAGCTTTGCCAAGGACGTTGGGTAACGGGAGCCTTACGATGTCACTCTATATTAATGACGAATGCATCAACTGTGACGTGTGTGAGCCCGAGTGTCCGAATGACGCGATCGCGCCCGGTGACGAAATTTACGTGATTAACCCGAATCTATGTACCGAGTGCGTTGGCCATTTCGACACCCCTCAATGCGTCGAAGTTTGTCCGGTCGATTGTATCCCCAAGGATCCCGACAACGTCGAGTCCAAGGATGAACTTCAGTTGAAGTATCAAAAGCTGCAACCAGAGTCTGTTGGATGATCGGGCGTAGATCAGGCCGCTAGTTTTCATTCCCCCTTCACCCTCATCTGAGGGAGAAGGTATTTGTTTTGGACGGCGGCGGGCGAATAGCAGAATAATGGGTGTTAGAGACGATGAGCTTCAGTAAACGTCAGTTGATGTTGACGGGTATTCTTTACCTGCTTACCTTGGCCTGCGCAGCACCGCTCTTTGCCGCGCCCACACCGAATGCCAATGCGATCGCCACCGCATCGCCACTGGCCACTCAGGCCGGTCACGACATTCTCGCGGCGGGTGGCAATGCCTTTGATGCGGCCATCGCGATCACGGCGGTATTGGCTGTGGTTGAACCCTATAGCTCAGGCATTGGTGGTGGGGGGTTTTACCTGTTGCAGGAGGCAGATTCCGATTCGGCTGTGATGCTCGATGCGCGCGAGCGGGCACCATTGGCTGCGACCCGAGATATGTATCTAGACCCGTTGGGTGAACCCGTGTCAGGCCTCTCGGTCGATGGGGTGTTGGCGGCGGGTATTCCTGGTATTCCCAAGGCCTTGGCAACGCTCGCCAGTCAATACGGAGGCCTGCCGTTGTCGCGCTCGATGCGCCCCGCAATGGATCTGGCACGCGAGGGTTTTCCAGTCACCCAACACTACCGTCGTATGGCGGGTTTTCGTTTGAGCGCGTTGCGAGCATCCGCCGCCAGCGGTGTGTTTTTGCACCACGGCGAGGTACCTGCGCTTGGGCATATCATTCGACAACCCGATCTGGCCAATACGCTGGGTGTGATCGCGACAGGCGAAAACGGGTTTTACCAAGGCAAGCTTGCGATCGCGCTGGTTGAGGGTGTCAGAGCGGCCAGAGGCATCTGGAGTCTGCGGGATCTTGCGCAGTATCAGGTGATCAAGCGAGTGCCTGTGCAAGGACGTTACCGCGACATGACGATTACCGCGGCGGCACCGCCTTCATCGGGCGGCGTGGTGCTGGTATCGATGTTGAATGTCCTCGAGCAAGAAGATTTTACATCGTTGTCCGTGATCGATCAGGTGCACTGGCAGATCGAGGCCATGCGCCGCGCGTATCGGGATCGTGCAGAGTATTTGGGAGATCCGGATTTTATCAGCATGCCGATCGATAAACTCGTCAGCAAGGGCTATGCCCGAGAATTGCATGCGCAGATCAATCCTCAGCAGGCGACGCCGAGTTCGTCATTGCCAGTCGTTACGAATGAACAAGAAGTGCGGCGCAGCACGGGTACGGACACCACTCATTTCTCGGTTCTGGATCATCAAGGCAATCGCGTCTCGGCGACGTTGAGTATTAATTACCCGTTTGGTTCAGGGTTCACGGTGCCGGGCACCGGGGTGTTGCTGAATGACGAAATGGACGACTTCTCGATCAAGCCCGGCACACCCAACGTCTATGGCCTGATCGGTGCTGAGGCTAATGCAATTGTCCCGGGTAAACGCATGTTGTCCAGTATGACGCCGACGTTTGTCGAGACAGATAACGGCTTGTTATTGTTGGGTACACCGGGAGGCAGTCGGATTATCACCATGGTGTTGCAGGCGATTCTGGGTTATGAGAGCGGCGTGGAGGCAGACGAGATTGCTGGACTTCCCAGACTACACCATCAATACCTGCCTGATCGTGTTCAGTACGAACGCGGCACGTTGGACGCGGCGTTGGTTGATAAGCTTTCGGCTCGCGGCCATCAGATGAGCGAGGAGCAATCAGTATGGGGCAATATGCAGTTGGTACACTGGAACAAAAAGACGGGGCATCTATCTGTTGGAACAGACCCTCGTGGCGAGGGCGCTGCGAGGGTTAAAAAGGTCGTTGATTCGTCTGACTAGAACAGATCGACAGCGCCGATCCAGTGGCAGGGAAAGGCAAAAAACAATAAGTGATTAATATTTAAGCCCTTTGTGACGGGATGTTTTGCAACGCCACAACGAGGGAGGGAGAGCCACCGGTTCCTTGAAATAGTTAACGGCGCAAGACAGGCAATATGTACGTGGTTGCACCTAGGTTTGGCAGCGGCGACAGTAGACACTCGCACGCTGTCCGATCTGGGTCAGAATCAGGTTAGCACCACAGTGTCGACAGGGTTGCTTGTCACGCCCATAGACCAATAGTTCTTGTTGAAAATACCCCGGTTCACCCTGACTGCCAACAAAATCGCGCAGCGTCGTACCGCCTTTCTCAATCGCCTTGTGCAATACCTCGCGCACGCATTCCGCGAGTTGGGTGTAACGCTGTAGCGACACGCGACCCGCCGCACGTTTCGGAGCAATACCGGCCATAAACAAGCTTTCGCTGGCGTAGATATTACCCACTCCAACGACGACATGACTGTCCATCAAAAAAGACTTAATCGCCATCTTGCGTTGTCGGGATCGTTGGTAAAGATAGCCCCCGGAGAAATCCTCGCCGAGTGGCTCAGGTCCCAGCTGACAGAGCAAGGGATGTCCCAATGGGTCATCATCACACCACAGCACGCAGCCAAAGCGCCGTGGGTCATGCAGCCTCAGGCAATGACCATTGGCCAACACCATATCGACATGGTCGTGCTTGCGAGGCGACGAGGCAGGATCAACGACGCGCAGACTCCCCGACATCCCCAAATGGATAAGGACGCTGCCAATATCCGTGTCCAGAATCAAATACTTGCCACGCCGTGATACCCGATTGATGCACTGCCCAATCAACTTGTCCGCCAGATCGCCCGGGATGGGCCAACGCATCCTCGACTCCCTGACGATCACCTGGGTAACCACCTGCGCTTCGACGAAGGGAGAAATCCCGCGGCGAGTGGTTTCAACTTCTGGCAATTCGGGCATGGGGATAGGGTACTAGAGCTTATTGTTTAGGTCACGTTGGCGCGGCCCCCTCACCCAAACTCTCTCCCCAAGGGCGAGGGGGATTGTCGTGGTCTAATTAATCCGCACCACTCGATCGGTGATAAAATCCGCTGATGTGGTTAGGCGTAGACACCGGCGGAACATTCACAGACTTTGTGCTTTTCGATGGGCAATCATTGCGCGTACACAAAGTCTTGTCGACCCCCGACGCACCCGAACGCGCCATTATTCAAGGCATTCACGCTCTCGGTATACATGATGTTGAACTAAGCCTGATGCACGGCTCAACTGTTGCGACCAACGCCGTGCTCGAAGGCAAAGGCGCGCGCACCGTGTTTGTCACCAATCGAGGTCTGGGTGATGTGTTGACACTGGGTCGTCAGGCCCGATCAGAGCTTTATAACCTGCAGCCAGAGGTGAAGCCACCACCCGTGCCGGCGCCGTTGTGTCTGGAAACCGGAGGCAGGATCGGCGCCGACGGCGAACTAGTCGACCCATTATCCGATGACGATTTGACCGCGCTGGCCACCGCGATCGATAAATTGCGACCCGAGGCAGTGGCCGTGTGCTTGCTGTTTTCGTTTCTCGACGACCAGTATGAGCAACGCATTCGTGATGCGCTGCCCCAAGGGATGTTCGTGTCGCTGTCATCTGAGGTATTACCGGTCTATCGCGAATACGAACGAGGTATCGCCACCTGGTTAAATGCCTGGGTCGGACCCTTGGTACACACCTATCTGCAACGCCTGCAAGCGGAACTTCCAACGGCCTCTATCTCGGTGATGCAGAGTTCGGGTGGAACCATGGATGTCGCTAACGCGGGCCACAGTGCCGTGAATATGTTGTTGTCCGGGCCCGCCGGTGGACTGAACGGCGCACGACACGTTGCCGCGGCCTCAGATATTTCACAACTCATTACATTTGACATGGGGGGTACATCGACTGATGTTGCGCTGATTGATGGAGCCATTGAACTAAGTGGCGAAGG
>JYMV01002080.1_pt1 | contig 11960 bp, 9 predicted proteins | sample 338911 | NCBI WGS metagenome assembly JYMV01 (sample SAMN03354496, study PRJNA234377) | hydrothermal vent metagenome | biome: Deep sea; feature: Hydrothermal plumes at the Eastern Lau Spreading Center, Western Pacific Ocean; material: Seawater | place: Tonga | collected 2009 | depth 2000 m m | reverse complement strand
CGATAAATATTAACCCTAAGTGCATCGTGGGTTCCAGAGATAATTTAAGAATTCTAAAATAGTATAGAAATAGTGATATTATGATTTAAGATTATTACTTTGGAGTGTGCCAATGTACGTTGATGTAGAAGCAAACGAAAATACCCATGAAAAATTTAGTATGCTTTACCGCGACGTCTCGGTATCGCGTGAGGTTTACTGCATAAAATATAACATAGAAGGAGAAGAATATCCTGTTCAGGTGATAGGTTGGGATAAAGAAACACGATCACCTTGTGCCGCTTATGCATGCCAAATCGAAGAATCGGGAGATGGAATTGCTACTCTCATCCATGGAGGTACCGGTGGAATTCGAATCAAACCGCTGGAAGATGAAGCAGAGTGGAAACTTGGAGAACCCAAACAAAAGGGAGTCACCCACCTTGTTTACCCACGAGACTGTTTTATAGTATATAAAGATGAAATATAATTTAATTGAAATAAATTTAATAGCCCGACGCGTTGTTTCATATTCGTTTAACATGTTTATATATTGATCATGTTATGAATATGATCGTCTTCGATTATTTTAGAATTTTCTTTTTCCAGACAGTGAATCAAAAATTCACGATTTCCCTTTTGGCCGGTTATGGGTGAGGTGGCTATATTTGTTATGGGCCAACCTTGTTTTTTCATAAAAGCATTCAATTCAATGAGTACCCCGAGATGTTTTTTAGGGTCTTTAATGATTCCCTTATTCTCAACCTCGTCTTTCCCAACCTCAAATTGTGGCTTAACTAGAGCTACCAGATCTCCCCCTGGTTTCAAAACATTGATTGCAGAGGGGATTATAATTTTTAACGATATAAAAGAGACATCTATAACGACTAAGTCAACTAACTCGTTAATATCACTTGAATTCAATTCACGGGCATTTTTTCGATCCAGAGAAACCACCCTTGAATCGCTCTGTAATTTCCAATCCAGTTGTCCATAACCTACATCGACCGCAAATACTTTCTCTATACCATACTGAAGTAGACAATCAGTAAATCCTCCGGTTGAAGCTCCGATATCAACTGCAACTTTTTCTGAGAGAGAAATATCAAACTCTCTAAGCCCATGTTCAAGTTTAATGCCACCACGGCTAACGTAAGGATGCACATCTTCGATGACTCGTACCGTACAATCTTCATTGTAAATACGGCCGGGTTTGTCAGCTATTTCATCAGCTACTCTGACTTTACCGGCTAAAATTAAACTTTTTGCGCGCTCTCGTGATAAAACAAGTTTTTTTTTAAGAGTAAATGATCCAATCTAATTTTTTTATTCTTGTTCTTCATTTTTATCATCCATAGGAAAAAGTTCTGTAATCAAATCCCCCTTTTTTCCTTTGCTAAGTTTTTCGATTTTTGCTTCTGCTTCGTTAAGTTTCTTAGAACATAATCGTGACATTTTGATGCCCTCTTCAAAAATTTCAAGAGACTTATCAATGTCCAAATCGCCACGTTCCAATTCCTCTACAATATTTTCTAATCGGGTCATTGCTTTTTCAAATTTTATTTCAGACATAATGGCCTCTATTAAATTTACTTATCATTGTTTTTCTTGAGATGGAATTATTTCATCAACCGTACACCTTAATTGACCTTTGGCTAGGCGGATCTTTATAGAATCTCCTTCCATAATTCGATCACTTTGCGTGAGAGCTTTACCTTGAAAGTTTGCAATACTATATCCGCGATCCAGAATAGCTAGTGGGCTGAGTGCGTTGAGATTTTTTAGAACGCCAACGAATCGCTCACGATCAAAACGAATTCGGGAGTGTACATTTTGGACCAAAAGGTGATGAAATAGGGCTTTTTTCTCTCCTAATTGACGAATATTCTTTGCAGGGGTAAGGTGAACAAGTTGGTGAATCATCCCCGATAATTTTTGTCCTTGAACTAAAACCCATTGGTCTAATCCACGAAATAGACGATTATTCAAATCATCCAAACGTTGAACTTGCGGTTGCATAATATACATTGGGTCTTTAAAAAATCGTCTCCCCATGAGTCGTTTTAGCAAATCCTCATATTTTTGGATTTTATTCTGTAAAATTACTAAAAGTTGCTCCTCCATCATATTTAACTTTCTGGTTTTTTCATCTAACATAGGGACCACGAGCTCTGCAGCTGCCGAAGGTGTTGGCGCACGCAAGTCTGCAACAAAATCAGCGATGGTAAAGTCTATTTCGTGTCCAACAGCTGATACCACAGGTAGGGTAGATTTTGAAATGGCACGAGCAACAATTTCTTCATTAAAAGCCCATAAATCTTCTATAGAGCCACCACCCCTTCCAACGATGAGAACATCTAAATCACTGATCTTATTCATTTGTTGGATTGCTTCCGATATTTCTTCCGCAGAGCCTTCCCCTTGGACTTTTACCGGATAAACCAGCACTGAAACCTTGGGGTTGCGTCGTTGAATAATGTTTATGATGTCTCGGATTGCTGCTCCTGTAGCGGAGGTTACTACACCAACTCTCCATGGGAATTGTGGTATCGGATTTTTTCTATCCTCACCGAAGAGTCCTTCCTGCATGAGGCGAGCTTTAAGTTTTTCAAATGCTTTTTGTAATGCCCCCAAGCCTTTGGGTTCAATGTGCTCTACGATTACTTGATAGTCACCTCTTGATTCATATACCGTAACTCGGCCAAATAGAAGAACATGATCGCCATCATCCGGTTGAAATTTTAATCCAGCTCGGAAACCTTTGAATAAAACACAACGTATCTGTGAACGATTATCTTTAAGAATAAAATAAGCATGTTGAGAACCAGGAATACGAAGATTGGATATCTCGCCTTCTATCCATATTGAATCAAAGGCTGATTCCAAGATAGATTTTACATCACCTGTTATCTCTGAAACGGAGTAAATTTGAGGCGTGGTTTCTTTTCGTTTCATTGAAAAAAAAGTTGAGTTATAAGCAATATATCAGATACCACTTCAATATATATTTAGCCTTATTATAGGTCAAATAATGTAAGTAGAGAATTAACAGACGATTCTTATACGATGCAGTTTTCTTTCCAGGTGGCTTATTAAAAATTATTATAAGGAGTTTTTAAAAGCCCGGAATGTATTTTCCATAAGCATGGCGATGGTCATGGGTCCAACTCCCCCAGGGACAGGTGTAATAAGAGAGGCTTTTTTTAATACTGCTGAAAAATCAACGTCACCAACAAGTTTACCCGCCAAGCGATTGATACCCACATCGACGACGACTGAGTTATCTTTTACCATATCCGCGGTAACAAAATTTGGTTTTCCGATAGCAGCAATAAGAATATCTGCAGATCGCGCAAGGTTGGATAAATTTTTTGTGCGAGAATGACAAATTGTAACCGTGGCATTTCTTTCGAGTAAAAGGAATGCAACTGGTTTTCCAACAATATTACTACGTCCAATGATTACGGCATTTTTTCCTTCAATCTCTACATCATATTTATCGAGAAGTTTAATGATACCAGCAGGAGTACATGGTTTAAATAAAAAATTTCCTGTTACTAGTCGACCAACATTTTCGAGATGAAATCCATCTACATCTTTTTGTGGATTAATGGCTTCGAGAATTTTTTTTGAGGCGATGTGATTTGGTAGAGGTAGTTGAACAAGAATTCCATTAACTTTTTCGTCATTATTCAATTCATGAATCAGGTTTAATAATTCGGATTCGGAGGTGTTCGCAGGAAGAATATTCTCAAAGGATTGAAATCCAATATTATTGCAGGTTTTATTTTTATTACGAACATACACAGCGGATGCGGGATCATCACCTACCAAAACCACAGCGAGGCCCGGGGTTTTCCCAGTTTTTTTCTTCAATGATTGTACTTCAGTAGTAATATTTTCTTTAATCTGAGAGGCAACCATTTTACCGTCAATAATACCCATGATAATTTTTCCAAAATATAGTGTTAATTAAAATTGTACAGCACTGCAAATCAGCTGGGGAGGTGCTTTAGCAGCCTCATTTCTAATAAATTGGTGAACTGGGAAGATGTATTATATTTCTAGTTTTCTGATATTATCTGTAGATTTATACTAAAATGAACCACCAAATCCCATAAAAGTAATTCAATATACTCCTGAATAACCCGATAGACTTACTATCTTATTAATTAAGGTTAGATTAAGAAAAACCTGTATTGATTGATCATTTGTTTTCATGTGCATCAAGGGTTCGAATATCCTTTAGCGGAGGATGGTCGCTGTATTTTTTGGGAAAAAGATAATTAATTCCAATCAAGGCGTAAGGAATGACAATCGGAAATGAGCTAAGTAACATACGCCCAACATTAGAACTTAAAACGGTAAATCCAAAGGTAATAGGAATAATAAAAAACAAAAAATTAGGGATTTGATAAAACGTATTCAATTTTTTAAAACTAAGCCAAACTCCAAAAGCAGCAGCAATCCAGAAGATTGAAAATGTTGAAAAAATTCCATGCCAACCTTCCATGGAAAAATAGGTTTGGATAATATTTTCAAAACCTGATTTCAGGTGGTTTACAACAACATAAAAAATTGGATCATTTTTTTCAATGGAATTAGGTGACAATGAAGAAATTGTGTCCCTTACCCAGAAAAAAACTGCAAACGAAACCATTAAAGACACTCCGACAAGTTTTCTGTTTATTTGTTTAACCAAAAAAGGAAGGAATAAAAAGGGGATTATAGTTTCTTTAGAAAGAATTAATATAGGGATGAGTATAGCTAGCGTAGTAGTGTTTTGGGTTAAACAAAAATAAACAATTATAATAATTGAAAGAAAATACAAGGAGTCAACAATGGGAGCACCCGTTGCCAGAATCGTGATTCGGCTTCCTAAAAATATAAATACTCCCAATAATGACAATTGAGGTTCGAACTTTAATCGAACAAGAAATAAATACAAGAACAAACCAGTAAGACTTGAAAAGAAATAATTAATGATATAGAAGCTAAATGCATCAACACCCCCAAACCAATGCAATTGTTCGGAGGGAATTAATGGTTGGACCAAGTTTCTTACAATATTAGCAAGAAAGGGAATAATTACGCGGTAACGATGCCCCGAAGAGATCGTATAATCTCCATTTGACATCGCCAGATAACTTGTTGAATCACTTAAACCCCGTGGATTATTCCAATCATAATGGAGAAACTGTTGAAAGCTTACACCATAATTGAATCCAAGAATAATGATGAAAATTAAGGATATTTTAAGGAAGTTTTGATGTTTGGTTTGCATGATTTATTCTGGTTCAATAGAAATATTGCCGTGAAGAGAATCGATTGCAAATGAGGTTTAAATATTTACCAGAAATGATTATTTTAAAATTCAAACTTCTGTTTACCGAGAATATTATAACTTAATTAATTTACTTTTCATCTAGAACCATTTTTATTCAAGTGATAAATTAAGGGAGAGAAATAGCAGATTGAAACAAATTCTCACGCATGCAAACCCACCGACTATAAGCTTACCTGATGAACTTATTTGCTGAACGAAACTTTTTACAATCTAAGATTGCTTGCCTACTAGTTCTTATTATTTTGCCAACAATCGTTTACTTCAATTCGTTGCAAGGGGCATTTCAATTTGATGACCGCAATCTATTAAACAAAGAATGGATAGCAGACCTAAATAGTTTTAATGAAAGCGTTAGTATGAAGTCTTATCAAAACCGGCCCATTTTATTATGGACTTTTGCAATAAATAATCATCTCGATAATAAACACACTTTTGGTTTTCACCTTGTAAATTTAACTTTTCACATACTGGTAACGGTTCTGATATTTATAATTTTGGTTCGTATCAAAAATCTAATACCAAAAAAATATATCAGCGATAAAAAAGAAAATACACAATTAGTAAACCATCAACCAAATAATGTTCTGTTTCTTCCGTTTATCACAGCCCTCATATTTACATTACATCCAATTAATACAGATTCAGTAGCATATATTTCGTCGCGGTCAAGTTTACTGGCAACATTTTTTTATCTTCTAACGATTTATTGTTTTACCGAAACGTTATTACCTTCCAGAACAGTAAAATACCGAATGATTTTAGGTTTACTGACTATTCCAGGAATATATTTGGCTATAGCTTCCAAGTTAATAGCAATAACTTTGCCTGTGATTATTATATTTTTCTTTCTGGTACTTTATGTTCCTAGATATTTTCAAAATTATGCAGAATATTTTACGACTTCAAAAATTCTTTGGCTTTTTGGATGCGGTGGGATTGTTTTAATACTCTTAGCTTCTTTTTTAGAGGCACTGTATTTACCAAAGGATCAGGGATTCGAACTTTACGGGAACATTCCATACTTACTAGTTCAGTCCAAGGTAATTATTTTTTATTACCTAACAAAATATATCTTTCCTCTCAATCTTAATGTCGATATTGGGTTCCCATTTACGGAGTTTACAACGGATTGGAAAATATTTTTTTCAGTTTTACTAATTATCGGCATAACTTTGGTGATTATAAAATGGGGAAATATTTGGGTTAAACTTGGATTCGCATGGTTTTTACTATCAATTGCCCCGACAAGCAGTATTGTTCCTTTAAATGACCTTGCCGTCGAGCACAGAATGTATTTACCGATGTCATTGGGTTTATGCCTTATAACCGGATGGCTCATCAGTCGTTCAAAAAAAATTACTCAACTATGCTCTTGTATTTTCATAGTAATAATTTGTGGGATATTAGTTGGGAAGAGAAATCAAACATGGGCAAATGAAATTGCATTATGGTCTGACTCGGCAATAAAAAATCCAAATTCGCCAAGAGTTCATAGTAATCTTGGTAAGGCATATTATGAAGCAGGAAAACTTAAAATCGCACGTTCCCACCTTGAAAAGAGCGTATCCAGTATTCCAGGATATGCTAAAACACAATTTAATTTAGGAAACCCAAAACATTTTATTGAAAGAAAAAGTCTTATCGATGAGACCATTCAAGATCCGAATATTTCAGATGCCAATAATATTTCACTTGAGGTGGATTTTGCCGAGCCGCATTTTAATTTAGCCAGTGTTTATTTAGACCTCGAACAACTTGACAATGCAGAAGTTCAATATCGTGCTGCCTTAAAATTAAAACCTAACTACTTTTCAGCAGAGTTGGGACTGGGATCAGTAAAAAATATGAAAAAGGAGTATGACCTAGCGATTGGTCATTTTCTACACTCAATAACTCTGATGAAAAAAGCAACAGGTCAACATGATTATGCTCTTGCCCGACTAAATCTTGGAGAAGTTTATGGAAAGACCCAGCGTTATAATAAAGCTATCATTGAACTAAACCGTGCAATAAAAACTGACCCATCTATGTTTTTAGCACATTATAATCTTGGCACCGCATACATGCTTACAAAATCCTATAATAAAGCAGAACTTTCATTTAACGCTTGTTTAAAACTCAAACCAAACCATGAACCCGCCTTGTATAATCTGGCTCGAGTTTATCAAAATAAAAAAAAATGGATAAATTCTAATGAGGTATTTAAAAAATTTATTAAAATAAAAGGCCCCAACCCTTCAGTTTATTCACAAATCGCATGGAATAACCTGATGTCCGGAAATATGGGACAAGCAAATACGTTATATGAAAAAGTTTTGAGTTATGAACCTAATCATATAGCGGCTTTAATTAATTTAGGAAAAATTAATTATCGCCTTGGGAAGTATAAAATTTCACAGTCCTATATAAAGCGAGCCTTAAAACAAGACTTATCCAAAACCCAGTCAGATGATTTGAATAAACTCTTAAAAAAACTATCGACTTATTAGGTTTATGAAATTTCCAAATCCCACTATGGGTAATTTCCCTTTTTCAGTGAGAGTCAAGGCCCTGGCTTTGATTTGTGTTTGTGGGGTCATTATTTTCTTTGCTACAGTACATTCCCCATTTATATATGATGATGCCCACGCCATTGAGGATAATCCCTATATAAAGAATCTATCCAAGTTTCAACAAATGGTTGGGGTTCAAAATATATTTAATAGGTCTATTTTACTTTTCACATTCTCGGTGAATCATGCAATAGGCCAGTTGGATGTATTTGGGTATCACTTAATTAATCTCATGTTGCATCTGTGTGTCGGAATAATACTTTATTTTTTAACGATGGAGCTTGTGACAATTGAAAACCCTTCACTTACACCTATATTTCAAAGGCTTCCTCTTGCAGTATCCTTGATTCATCTTTTTAATCCGATAAATGTAGAGTCTATCACCTATCTATCAAGCCGTTCTTCCGTGCTAGTAACACTTTTTTATTTATCCTCTTTTTATCTTTTCATAAGGTTTGTCAATTCAAAAGAAAAGCAAAAGAATAAATGGAAAAATGTTCACTATCCTATAGTTATTTTATTTCTATTTTATTTAGGACTGGGGACAAAAGAAATAATTGTTACATTGCCAATTGTAGCGGTCCTTTATTTATGGGTACAGTCTTCAACAAAAAATTTTCACAAGTTTCTTCCTGAGTTAGCGGTGATTCTGATTCCCCTAATTATTTATCTTTTGTATCGCTATGTTCAAATGGGGAATTTGCTGGTAATAAAAAATGATCCATATTCATATATGATCGACCGAGGTCTTTATATATTGACCCAAATTAAGGTTATTATTTCCTATTATCTCGTTAAATTAATTTTTCCTATCAACCTTAATTTTGAACCAGATATAAGATTAGTATCAGGTTTCTTCGACTGGGAATGGATTTCATCACTTATAATAGGTGTCGGCATTGCCATTGGTATATTTTATCAAAAATCTATTCTTCTAAAATGCGCCTTTATCTGGGCATTAATTACAATACTACCCACTTCCAGTATTATTCCATTAAAACAAATTGCTACGGAACATAGAACCTATCTACCCGGCATTGGAGTAAACATGGGGTTGGGAATACTGTTTTTAAGAAGTGCCTCTCATCGCAAAGTAATACCTCCAACACTTATAATTCTTCTAGTGATCTATGGATTTCTGACTATGGAAAGAAGCCTTGATTATCGATCAGAAATAAATCTCTGGGAAGATACCGTTAGGAAGTCTCCGTATAAATCAATGGTACACAATAATTTGGGAACAGCTTATCTTTCTAAAGAGCGATTGAAGGAAGCACGCAAATCATTTGAGATTTCATCAGCTCTTTCTCCATCAAGCACGGATCCCTATATAAATATGGGACACATTGACTCTAGAAATAAGGAATGGGATAAGGCCAAGTTAAAATATGACCTTGCCTTGAAACTAGGAGCAAACCGCTCTCAGGTATTTTTTAACTCTGGATTAATGAGGCTAAAGCTCAATAAACCCGCGGAAGCGTTGCCTTTTTTGTTAGAAGCAATCAAAATTAAAAATCATCGCTCCTTATATCACCATGAACTTGGAAATGCCTTTCGAATGCTGAAGCAATATGACTCAGCCTTAAAATCATATCGAAAGGTTCTTGAATTAGAACCAAATCATGTAGAAGCACAAAATAATATTGGAGTAATTTTTTGGAACTTAAAAGTTTTGGATAAGGCGGAATTGGAATTTAAAAAAGCACTGGCCATGGAAGATAAAAACACGATTCATAATAATCTAGCAAATTTGTATATCGCTAAAAAGCAGTTCAGCAAGGCAATTCCTCACTTGAAAACCGTGATAGAAAGAAAACCCAATGACTCACGAGCCCGCAGTTTACTTCACGTAGTCGAAATCATTCAAAATATTCCAACACGATGAAAACTTTAATAAAAAACTCACTATATCATCGTGTTCATTTTAGATCCTGTCTTTTTATTTTGGTTCTTGGAAGTCTTGTTTATGGAAACCACTTACAGAATCCTTTTCAATTCGATACGGTAGCGTATATAACCAATCACCACCGATTAGACAACATCAAAGAACAACTGAATATAAATTATTTCTGGAAAGAATTTATTCATCGAGGGTTATTACAAATCTCCCTTGCTTTTAACGTTCATTTGGATGGTTTTCGGACGTTTGGTTATCATCTCATTAACATGTTATTGCACCTTATTAATTCCGTGTTGGTTTATTTTATAACGTGCAGGATATGGTGTTATTTCAGGTCAATTGATTGTCAATCTAAAGATGATGAGACACGGTTTGTAGCCCTTTTTACGGCTGTGCTTTTTTTAATACACCCTATTCAGACTGAGTCGGTTATTTATATAATGAGCCGTTCCGAAGTTTTTGCGGGAACCTTTTATCTAAGTTCTTTTTTATTATTCCAGATTTATCTTGTTAGAGATCGTCCGATAAAAACAAGCTTTAAGGTTTTAGTCTTATTTATTATCTCTATCGCATTCATTTTAGGGTTTAGCGTTAAACAGACGGTAATAACCCTGCCATTGATGTTGTTATTATATTTCCTTTTCGGGCAAGAATCAGAATCCACATCTATTCGTTGGTTGAACAAGCGAAAGTGGGGTATAGGGTTTATTCTCCTGGTTGGAGTCAGCTTATTATTTTATAAGCTATTGACGGACGAATTATTTTTAATTGGCGAATCGACCGCGGGCGAAGATATCGGTAGGCTAAACTACATGCTTACCCAACCCTCTGTAATTTTCTATTATTACTTCAAGTTATTATTATTTCCGATTAATTTAAATATAGATCCTGATATCCCATTAGTAACTGAATGGTGGTCGTGGAAGTTTATTACAGCATTGATAGGAATCGCAGGATTAGTTTATTTTTCTTGTCGAGCTAAAGAAAATCGCCTTTTATTATATTTTATCTGTTGGTTTCTAATAGTTTTATCACCTTCTTCATCAATCATTACTCTAAGCGATTTGGCTGCTGAGCACAGGACTTATCTTGCTTCGTATTCGTTTTATGCGGTAATGGCATTTTGTGTATACAAGGTGCCACATTTGGTTTTATCTAACCACTCAACAAGGTGTAAAAACATTATCCTGATGATTAGTATTTTTATATCAATTATATTTTCTGGGCTAACAATACAAAGAAATCAAATTTGGGCAAGTGAAGTATCGCTTTGGAATGACACATTAAAAAAATCGCCACAAAAAATTCGTCCTGTAATCAATTTAGCGCATGCTTATACCACAACTGGAAATATTGATTTAGCAGTTGAATATTTTGAAAAAGCGTTGGCACTGAATCCCAATATTTTTGCTACAAACTATAATCTAGGAAATCTTTATCTTAAAAGAGGTAGGGAGGAAGATGCGCTGCGGTTGTTGCAGACGGCAGCCTTGATAAGACCGAAAATTCCAGAGACACATGAATTGCTTGGAGAAATATATCTACAACGAAAGCAAATTGAACTAGCGGAATTTCACTTAAAACGGGCTGTCGAGATTAAACCTGATTATGCGCTTTCTATGAGAAACCTTGGTATTATTTACTATTTTCATTTAAAAAAACCTGAAGAAGCTGCAGCCTATTTTTCGAGAGCTCTGTCTATCGATCCAAATCAAAAACAGGCAGACAACATCCGAATTCTAATCAAGAAAATTAGAAAACAAATAAGACGTTAATGACTTTAAAATTATTTACCTCTCAATTGCTGACATCATTGCAAGGTGGTAATCGGTATGTAAACTTCGGTAGAAATATTTTTATTATGTTGATAATATCGACGATCGGACATATTTATTTTTAGACAAATTTGATATAATTTCATAAATTGATATCGGTGTGGCTCCACAGTTTTTAGAATAGATGTAGAAATAGTGCGTTCCAAAAGTTTTTTGTTTATTTTAGTAGATATCAGGCCGAAGTGGTGGAATTGGTAGACGCGCTGGATTCAAAATCCAGTAGGGGCAACCCTGTGACGGTTCGAGTCCGTCCTTCGGCACCAGTTATAATAATAGGAGGGGGTATCAGTATTTATATTGGTACCCATTTTTTACTCCTAATACAGGCATAATCAGTATTTAAATTT
>JYMV01032183.1_pt1 | contig 11961 bp, 9 predicted proteins | sample 338911 | NCBI WGS metagenome assembly JYMV01 (sample SAMN03354496, study PRJNA234377) | hydrothermal vent metagenome | biome: Deep sea; feature: Hydrothermal plumes at the Eastern Lau Spreading Center, Western Pacific Ocean; material: Seawater | place: Tonga | collected 2009 | depth 2000 m m | reverse complement strand
AACTTTCCTTTTAACTTCCCTCCTTTTTGCCCAAGGATGTGGCCAGCCAAGCAATGAAACTATGCTTGAACGGGGCAATTACGCAATGTGGCAGGGCAGGTGGTCCGACGCAGCCGAAGATTTCGACAAAGCTGCGAAATTACACCCTGGTGACTGGGAAGCACAATTCCATCTTGGCAAGTGTTACATGGAATTAGGAAATCCAGAGGCTGCTGCGCAATCTTTAGCAATTGCAGAATCTTTAAAACCCTACAACACTGAAGTTGCTGACTTGTATGCCGAGGCACTTTTACAATCGGACAAGCAAGACAAACTATATTCATACTTGTTTGGCCGTGCACAATCGCAACAAACTGTTCGAGCATGGATTAAATTTGCAGAATATGCAATGGAACTTGACGATCCAGATTCAGCAACGAATGCTATCAACACAGCAATAGCACTTAGCGACGGAACTGACATCGCTCCATTGGTTATTGCAGCAACATTTGCAGAACGACTTGGAGACGACACACTTGCAATTACTTATTGGAAGCAAGCGTGGATTATCGAACCAACAAATAGTGAAATTACTAATGCCATTCGTTCGTACGGTGAAGTACCAGGCCCAACAATGACCGGCGTTGACGACACTGAATGACTGTAGCAAATAGCCCATCGGCATTACTTGATTCGCTTTCGGCTTTAAATGATTGCGCTCGCTTGCGAATGCTCAGACTTCTGTCCAATACCGAGTTGGGTGTAGGTGAACTTTCAGATGTTTTACAACTTCCGCAGTCAACCGCTTCAAGGCACTTGAAATTACTCTTAGAAACTGGTTTTATTTCTAGAAGAACACTTGGCACAACTGGTTTGTACCGCATTTCAGAGAGTATGCCAACGGAAACCACCGAGTTGTGGTCGATTGCGGCACGTAATTCAAATGCGTTGCCCGGAACAAACGAAGATGATTCGCGTTTAATTTCTGTTCTTGCTCAACGGCATACTGACAGTAAGAGTTTCTTTAAAAACGCAAGTGGCGCATGGGAATCATTGCGAAGTGATCTGTATGGACACCAATTTACTTCCACTGCTTTGCTTTCATTACTCGATTCATCACTCGTCGTTGTCGATGTTGGTTGCGGGATTGGTAATGCCGCTTCAATAATTGCACCTTTTGTAAAACAAGTCATTGGAATTGATAGAGAATCGGCAATGTTAGCCGAGGCCAGAGTTCGACCTGATCTTGCTTCTAACATTGAATTCAAAGAAGGCGATGCCCTCAAACTTCCAATTAAAGATGACACTTCAGACATCGCCATGTTTTGTTTGGTTCTTCACCACATCGAAGATGCTGCATCGGCAGTTGCAGAAGCTAGCAGAGTAATAAAAAAGGGCGGTCGCATTTTAATTATCGACATGCAAAAACATATTCACGATGAATACCGCCACACTATGGGTCATGTGCACTTAGGATTTTCGGAGAAAGACCTACAAGCCATCGCGGCAACTGTTGGATTAAATGTAGACCGTTACCAAAAACTACACCCTGACACGGATGCTTCTGGTCCATCCTTGTTCGTAGCACTTCTTAGTTAAAAACTATTCACACTCGCGGGAAGAGCGCCACTTTAGTAACTGTTGTTCCTGGTTTTAATAAACCCCAGTCGGCTACTTCAATCAGGTTTTCACTGCATAAGCTTGTACCGATTGCGACGTGAAACTCTTTCATTTTCATTGGCAAAACGGGTGAAAGAAGAAGCGTTGCTATTCTTAATGTTTCTAAACATTGATACAAAATTGCACCCAACTCAGCCTGTTTGGTGTCGTCTTTAGCCAATTTGAATGGCGCGGTATCATTGATAAACAAATCAACATCCCGAATTAACTGCATCCCTTGCTCGATTGCTTTTGCAATTGAAAAAGATTCCATCGCAGTCTCCCATTGAGTCACTGCTTCTTTGCATTTTGCTGGCCAGTCGAACTCCGCGATTTCAAGTCTTGTATCGCCATCAGATTCGGTAGGGACTACGCCGTCGTAATATTTGACAATCATTGCAGTTACTCGACTTGTACTATTCCCAACTGTGTTAACAAGGTGCGCGTTATAAATTTCTTTAAATTTTTCGTTTGCAAAATCTGCATCCGTTGCACCAAGCGGGCCTTGGGTTGTTAAATAATATCTCCATGCGTCCATACCATATTCAGCCACATAGGTTTCTATTGTTTCAAGGTCGATAAAGTTACCCAGTGATTTCGACATCTTTCGTCCTTCACTAATCCAAAAACTATGTGCGTACACACAACTTGGTAGTGGGTATTCCAGTGCCATGAGTACCGCCGGCCAAATTACAGAATGGAACCATAAAATTTCTTTGCCGATGACATGGTATGAGGCAGGCCAATAGTTACTTCTTTCTTTATACCAATCGCTTGTTGGGTCACCAAGGCCAAGTGCTGTAATGTAATTGAACAAAGCGTCAATCCAAACATAAATCACATGCTCTTCATCTCCTGGCATTGGAATGCCCCAAGAAAAATTAGTCCGACTAATTGGAACATCTTGCAAGCCCTCGCGAAGTCGGCCTAGCACTTCATTGCGACGACTACTTGGCTGGACAAAGTCTGGGTTCGTCTTAAATAATTGTTCAAGGCGTTCTTGGTAGGCGCTTAATTTGAAGTAATAATTTTTCTCTGTTGCTCGAACGAGTGGCTTGCCACTGATTGGAGATTTATATTCAAGGTCTCTTGCGCTTGTCTCTGTGTGGTATTCCTCTTGCCCCTCGTCGTACCAGCCCTCGAATGTGCCTAAATAGACATCCCCTCGTTCGAGAAGTTTTGTTACAAACACCTGCACCTGTCTTGTGTGCTCTAGATCGGTAGTGCGAATAAACGCATCGTTTGTAAGATCGAACATCCCCATAATTGATTTAAATTCTGCAGAATTTTGATCAGCTAGTTCTTGGGGTGACATACCCTTATCTATGGCTGATTGTTCCACTTTTACGCCATGCTCGTCGGTTCCAGTGAGGAAAAACACATCGTGGCCAAGGTCTCGCATCGCTCGTGCATACACGTCGCACAATGTTGTGGTGTACACATGACCGATATGGGGTCTATCATTCACATAATAGATAGGCGTTGTAACGTAGCGCGTCTGTTTTGACATGTTGCATAGTGTAAGTAGGATGTGCAAGTAAGGAACCATTTCATGCGCCATAAATTCATTCTTGTTCCCATTATTTTGATTTGTAGTGGTACGAGTGTTGCCCAAACATCGCTTGGAAGCGGTAACGCGCTCGACAGCAGCACATCATCTTTGGGTACAAACAATATTTCCGAATCACTGCCTTACGGTGTTCGCAACAGTGAGTTGCGAGGAAACAGTCTCATGAAAGGTCGCAGTTTCAATCAGGGGCTCGGCAGAGGTGATGATGTTAGTTTGCAATTATTAAAGGATGCATCAAATGAAAGCGATGCAAGTTACCAAGATGCGCTAAATAATAGCACTTGGTACTGGAACAATTGGAGTAAACAATCCACTCAGTTTCTAAAAAATGACCGAAGTTATTTTAACCCTACATTTATAGATAACTGGTCTACAGCACCTCAAAAAATGTCCGAGGGAAGAGCCATCCGAACGTATGCACACGAATGGAACCCAGAAGATGCAAAAAAATATGGCGGTGATGGCAAATCATCCTATGACAGCACTTGGTCATTAATTCAAAAAAACCAACACCAAATTGGTCAGGTGCTTGGTTCGGGATACCAAACTCCATCAGTTGACACTTCGCCATTACCAGTTGGAGAATACAACAACGAAACCATAAAGGGCTATCTTGCTGCGTCGCCCATGACTGGTGTTTCTCTTGAAACGCTTGACCGACCATTTACTGCACTTGGTTTTACTGCGTGGGATGAGGCGCGAGCAACGGAAGATTATGAGGCAGGTATTGGCACAACAAACCTCGTCCAAGCGTGGAGAAGCAAAGAGGGTCGATTAAATTATGAGGCATTAGAAAATCGTGTTGCAGTCCCGGAGCAATACATCAATCTGTTAGATGAAATTGCACGTAAAGCACAAAATGCTGTTGAAAACGATGGTTTAGAAACCACCACAATGGAGTGGCTTGATGAACAATATTCAGATCTGCAAGATGATTTAACAGGAATGGGCGATCCAAACTTCATTACGGAAGAAATGCCCAATACGGATGAGGACGAAGATCTTTCGATAGTTGCAGAAGAAGAAATAGTAGGTGCTCTTCGACATGGTGAACGGATTGACACGTTTTCTGGAGTACAAAAAACTCGCTTCAACGAATTAGTAAAACTTGCAGAAACTGCTTTAGCAAAAGGCGAATATTTCTTATCTCAAAAACGGTTTACGCAAGCATTACAATTTATTCCAGGACACCCGATGGCAACTGCTGGTCTTGCACACGCAAACTTAGGTGCGGGTTTGTATTTATCTGCCAGTCATATTTTGCAATCATTACTTTCGTTTCAACCTGAAATGATTGATGTACTGTATAGCCCGCAATTATTACCCCCAAGACTTGAACTTGTTCGAGCAGGTATCGTAGCCAAAAACCGACTCGAAAACGAACGTGATGGAAGCATGTATGCGTTTTTACTTGCATACATCGGACATCAAATTCAGGACGATGAAATGTTAGAGTTGGGTTTTTCTGAATTAGATAAATACTCTGATAAGGACGATCGATTTGTTCCGCTTCTTCGTTCGATTTGGAGACCGAGCCCAGAATGATTGACTATTGAGTTTGCGGCGTTAGAGTAGCAATGCGGGTTAATCCACCTCGCACCGAGTCACCTTTTGCAACATGGATTTTGACGTGGTCAGGGCGAGGGAGAATAAGTTCCGCAGTCGAGCCGTACTTAATCATGCCAAATTGTTGTCCTTGTCTGAATCTGTCGCCATTGTGTATTGGGCAAACAATGTTTCGTGCAATTTTCCCAGATACTTGGCGCATCCCAATGCGTTCTCCGTTTGTGAACAAAAAGAGAGTATTCGATTCATTTATTTTTGCAGATTCTTCAGACCGAGCATCGAGAAACCTCCCTTTTCGATACAGCGTTTTGCCTAATTCACAATCACAAGGCATTCGGTTGATGTGAACATTTAATACGCTCAAAAAGATGCGAATAAGAACGGCGGGGCCATCAACTGTTTCGTGTTCGTCGAGAAATTCAATTGCAGAAACAACCCCATCGGCTGGGCTAAGCATCATGCCTTCGGGTAAATCTTTTGGAATGATCCGCCATGGATTTCTAAAGAACGATACAAGCGCAAACCAAAGCAACACGCTACCTGCAACTGAAATCCACCAAAGCGACGAATAAAACACGCCATACACAGACAGGGCAAAGAGAAAAAACATTACGAGGGTAATCGTAAGCCACTGCTTCCAGCCATACCGTGTTAGTGTCAAAAGGTAGTTACTCGCTTGCTTTACCGATAAACATACCGACAAGTCCGGCTACGATTGCAAAACCAAGAAAACCACCACCCCAAATCATCACATCGCCTGTGACCATTGTTGCGAGTTTTGGTGATACACCCATTATGCTTGTAACCAACATTACTGTAACGGCAAGAAGTGCAATAAGCGAACCCAAGAGGAGCCCAACACCCGTACCCGACCATTTACCGTCGTATACTTCTGCCATTGCTACGGGTAAACCCATTGGTGAGTCTGCTGTAACCGTTGCTGTTTGCTCTTGCTCTGAAGTTTCAAACAAACCTGAAGCGCTTGCGTCAAAGTTTCCGCTATCTCCGCCTTCCCAGACTTCATCGAGTAGTTCAGCACCGAGCGATGTGTCATCTGATTCATTTGTAAGGTCGAGCAAGCCACTGCCACTTCCGACAGCTTCTAAACTTAATTCTTCATCGAGTGCATCTGCTACTCGAGTTTCTGCTGAGTCATCATCTTCCCCGCCTTCAAATGCTGCGCCAATTCCACTTGCCGCACCTGAGCCACCCAAATCTAAACCGACAGCACTACCGCTGTCTCCAAGATCAAAACCGAACCCGCTGCCCCCCAAGTCTAAACCAGCGCCTGAACCGCCAAGACCTAAACCCGTGCCACTATCACTCATACCGTAGCCACTACCGCCAGAAGGAATATCTTCCGTGATTTCGCCACCTGTATCTGCGACGGATGCGTCAGACAGTCCCATTCCCACTGATGAGCCAGCGCTTGAAAGGTCTATGTCTAAATCTAAATCTGTAGCGGGAGCGTCACCCACGAGTAAGTCAACTTGCTTTCGCTTGAACATAATGGTCTCGCCATCACGCATTTCTTCAAGCTTGCCGGACTTTGCCATCTCGCGTACTTCATCCTCGGATTTACCGAGGCGGTCGCTAGTTTCAGTTAAGGTGTAGAACAGTTTTGCCATGTAATTACTCTCCAATTGGAATCCGTAATTCTACGCCAATAAAGCACCAAAGGCAATGGGAATGCCGATGCAATTTTTTAGCCTAAGGGTTAATTAATTAACCCCAGTTGCCGACTACCTCAAGCAGATCAATGACATCGACTATTCCATCACCGTTTAAATCGGCAGAACAAGCGATACAAGGACCCCAAGCGTCCATTACTGCAAGTAGGTCAGTCACATTAACCACCATATCGCCATTTACATCGCCCGGAATAGCAGGGTCACCGCAACTATTAGCAATTGAAAGGTCGCTCATAACGAATCCCGTGGGCTGACCGCCACCGCCAGAAAGTCCAACAATAGCATCAGTGGTAGTTACGCCAAGCCAACTAAGCGTTACGACACCATCGAAATACAACTCACATTGGAACGTGTTGCTTCCTGAATTTGAATATTCTGGAATTCCGTCGAAAGTGACAACTACTCTGTTTACTAATTCTGCGAACCGAACAGTTCCACCATTGGCGGGATTCAAGTCGTCCCACAACATTGAGATGCTTACTTGACTAAAGTGTTCACTTAGACTTTCTGTGTAGTCTGACGAACCGCTACCCATCGTAATTTGACCATTACTACCAATATAAATTGTGTTGTACTGCTGACCATAAAGAAGAATTGGTTGTGAAAGACTCTGTGTTGAATAACTATCATCGCTCAATGAAACCGTCGTGCCTGTTGCTGGATCCGTTGGCAACGCTGTAATAGGTTCAGCGCATGCACGATAACCATCTACGTTTGCGTACGGCGTGTATGCAATCGACAATCCATCAAGGTCGAGCCCAGTTGTAAATTGTTCTGTGAAAAAATCAGGCATGTCTGCGGTTGTAAATGTGTAACAAGAACCGCCATTGTTATCGCTCGCCATGTTGCCAGCCGCATCAAAAACATCAACAGAAAAACGATAGGGAGTATTGTCTGTTAATCCGGACAGCACGATGTCGTGTGTTGTTGCCAACGCACTGCTAATTGCTTCGTCGGGTAAATTCATACAGTTTTGCCCATAGTTCACTCGAACACTTGTGGGTTCATTCGTAACCACGGTCACTGTTGCTTCAAATGTCAATATGTTTGATATATTTACTGAAGCAACAATTGGAGACGTACAGTCAACGATTGCTGTATCGGTAATTTCTACGTTTACTCCACCTTGACCATTGTCTGAGTCAATATATGAAAGCGTAATTACGTCATTTTCATTTACAAACAAGTCGCTGCCAAGAATTATCTCGCCCCTGAACGATGCTGTTGCTGCGCCAGTTTCAAATAATGTTTTAGTTATTGAGTCACCAGAAGATGAAGATACAACAACGACGACCGAATCTATCGTCGTGTCGCTTGTGTTTAGGTCGCAATCCACAACTTGCAAAGCAACGGTTGCACCACAAGCGTACATCGACCTGTCAAGAGATGCTGACCCTGAAGATGAGCAAGCAATTAACATTGGCGAAGCCATGACGCTAAATTGTTGTGGACCTTGCGCAATATTAAATCCAGTAAAGACAATTCGATACACACCTATTTGGGCAGCGTCAATTTGTACTTGTTCAATATTATTTAGGTGGTCTGGCTGTGTTCGAACTGCAGGGTTACCAGGATTTGATGGATCAATTGTCCACGGGTAATGCGTTGTGCCATTTGGATCAACCACAACTATGTCTATGTCATTCACTAGACTTGGAATGACGAGAGGTGTTCCCGGAACATCGTCCCAGGCAATTGTTACTTTTACTTCGCCTGGTTGTTGAACAAATACGAGCATTTCCACTATTTCACCATGTGAAATTTCTAACTCTGCGTGATTTTCTGCGCGAATATGATCAATTGCCTGAACTACTCGAACACTTCCATAGCCATATTGGCAATCTGGTCCAGCGTTGAATTTATCTTGAGCAGTATGTGCAAGTAGCGCTTTAAGCGTTGCGTTTTGCATGTCTGGTTCGCCTGGATATTGTGCACGCCAATCTTGCATAATAAGAGCCGACAAGCCCGTCACTGTTGGACAAGCCATCGAAGTACCACACATATTTGTGTAGCCACCTGAAGATGAACAGCTTGTTACACCGCCATCATCACCAGCTTCGCAACCAGGAGCTGAAATGTCTGGCTTAATTCGACCGTCGTCTGTTGGGCCCCAGCTTGAAAAGTAAGTCATCGATTCATCATCTGAATTGAATGCGCCAACAGTAATGTGGTTCTTTGCGCAGGCAGGTGGTGCTGTTGAGTTGTATGACGTTCCGCAGTTCGATGAACCGCGCTCGTTTCCATTTGCCCAAACAATTCGAATCGGTGCGCCAAGATCTCCGCGAACAACACCGTCAATTAAATTACTAGTAATGCCATAATCGCCGGTCCACTCGCATGGGAACCCATTCGGTGCTGTGTTAGTGCCGATTGAGTTATTCGCAAGAACTGCCCCGTACGTGTTGATTGCTTGCCCGTAATCTAATGCTAAATCGCCTGGATCAGTGTACAAAAATCCTTCTGATAGCCCGCCTTCTTGTTCAAAACCGTAGCTTTCAATTGTTACGCCGGGCGCCATTCCTTTATATAAGCCACCGCTTGATGCTCCATCTCCGCCAATTGTGCCTGCAACGTGTGTTGCGTGGTTGCTTAGACCTGCAGAATCACGCGCTGTGTGCCTTCCACCAAAATCTGAGTGCCCAGAGAAGCCATACCCGCCGTCATACACCATAACAGTAACACCGCTTCCGTCTAGGTTGTATGGCGCGGCTTGTGCTGCGTCTGCTTGAGAAATAACTCGATTTGAATTGTTTAATTCTGAAAATTTTGGAAGAGCTGGCTCAACGTACAGCACGCGGTCGTCTTCGATGAGATATTCAATTTCAGAATATCGAAGTTCGACGACAACCGTGTTGTTCGATTCGATTGTTGAACGAATTTTCCCATTAAAAATGGATGCCAAATCTTCACTACACCGCTGCAAATCTACGTCGGCGTGAAACATTACATAAAACGCAACAATAGGATCCGCTTGCCCTGCGCGAGTTGTTTCGGGAGGCATCGTCCATGTTGGAATTCTTCCATCTGCAAGAAAACGGTGCAACTTCCAGGTTGGTTCAAATGGTCGGACTTCTCGGATACTTGTATTTGCAAGTACACCTCGCGTGTCGAGTAATTGCGGATCGATTGCAGAGACATACGCTGCTCCACCAAGTGGGTGTTGAATTGTTACACCGCTCTCGATTAATTGTTGTCTTGTCTCGCTATCTATTGGTTCGTCGAAACGAATAACCATATGCACGGTTTCACCGCCAAACGATGCCAATTGCATAAGTTCTGTGGCGATAATGCCTCTATTCATTTCCGAATACGGAACTGTTTCCGCTTGAAAATGAAACGCATTAGGCTGTGTAGCTGTAAGTGCGGTAAGTAATACTGCAATCGATATTGTCATTTCTTTCTCCTTGAACGCCAAATGTACCCCATTTACGCTCTAAATGCCAACAAATTAATTAACCCTCGGCTAATTAAATGTCCATATTCTCTTTATTAACCTAAGGGTTGATTAAATGTTTGGGAAAAGTTGGGCTTTTGGGAAGGATGTTGACGAATAGAATATGTTGGGCAGCACATGTCGCTAAGCCCTTAAATTGCAACACGTTTCAGGGAAGAAACCTAATGGTCGGTCATTTTTCAAATAATGGCGGCGATTTTTTGTCGCCGCAATACGCTAATAACACTTCTAAAACCGCCACATGGGCGGTTATGGCTATGCAACACTATAAACAAACGGGTTGTAGATTGACAAAAGAGGCTCTACTCAATTATTACATGACTGCGTTTGTGAACCCCTGCGCAAGGCGTATTTCGGCCGGAGTACCAAGTTGTGTTGATGTGGAAGACCTTCAACAAACTGCTTTCTTTGCTCTAAACGATTACATCGATAAATTTGACCTTTCTTTAAACTTTAAGTTCGAGAGTTTTGCTCGCCGGAGGATTGAGGGTGCAATGCTAGACTTTCTTCGCAGAGAAGATCCCGCGTCACGACTAGCTCGTTCTCGAGCCAAGATGATTGCAAAAGGTATATCTGCGTTTTACGCAGAAAATGGCCGGAAGCCCGAAGATGATGAGCTTCGTTCACTACTTCAACTTAACGAGAGCGAATTTATCGCGGTAATGAAAGATGTGCACGTTCCTGGAACAATTTCGTACCATCCAAGTGAAAATGACAATGAACAAGAAAATTCAATGGCGATTCACATTGAAGTAAAAAATGAAGGGTTCACATCTGTCGACAGGTCTGATTTGAACGCATGGCTATTCAAACAACTTTGTCATTATGATTTACTCATTGTCACGCTTACGTATTCGGAAGGATTGACGATGCTCGAAACTGGCCATGTCTTAGGTTTCAGTGAATCACGAGTCAGCCAACGGCTAAAACAAGTTCATAATGTTTTAAAAGCCCGACTTCTCGATCATCCAGAAGAACTGTTTCTTATGGTTGGTTAAGAAGTGGAATGACTATCTGAACAAAAAAGCCAAGCGCAACTGCAATGCCAACAATGCCAATGACAACTTGACCGGACATGATGGCAACTGATCGCCAGTAAGTTGCATACTGCTTTTCTCTCAAAGCTCGATACACAACTGAAATCCCAAACACCATTGGAAGTAAGAGAAGATACCAAACCGATTGCATGGCATTCATCGGTTCAAGAAATGGTGTCCAAGCAAGCATTAGGATGCCCGCCTATCTTGTGCATGGGAACGCAATTCAAAATCTTCACCCCTTTTTGCTTGTATCACGTCAAGCAAAACAACAAAGTTCATTAAGCCTGCCATCGCTATAAATAGGGTGCCCATTTCATTTGCGTGGCTTAACCCAACAAGCGTAACTTTATCTGCAATGGGAAGTGGTGCGATGAACGTTTGATTAAGCAAATCTATGCCAATGACAACTGGTCCGCACCAAACTTGAGCAATGAACCACAAACCATCTTTGTTGTGGTCAACGGCATCAATTCCCCCAACCAACGCACCGCAAAATACCAAGAAAAGCACGCCACCCATGATGAGAAACCCGCGGCGTTTTTGACCAACGCTCACATGCCCAAGGCCAGGCAATAGCCAACCAAGCACTATTGCAGTGAAATTGATTGAAATAGAATCATTGTTTGAATAAGTATTAGACATGAATGCTTTGGTTTCTTAGGACTTGTGGAGTATGCTACCAACGTGACAGCAAAGCAGGGACATAATGGTGGCGATTCTGAAATGCCTAAATCTGCAGGTGAAATTGTTGATCGTCGAAGCGGTATTGACCGCCGCAACTTAAGTACACCGTCTCAAAGTGATCTTGACCGGAGGCGTGGACCTGGACGAAGGCGAACCGATTTTTTGCGTGCAGCTGAAGAAGGTGAAATGAACCAAGAACAATTTATGTTTCTTGTTGCAATCAATGCTTTTAAAGAAGCCAATGGCCGAACGTTTCCAACATGGACCGATGTTCTTGAAGTTGTTCGAAAACTCGGTTATCGAAAGACACTCCCTAGC
>JYMV01029353.1_pt1 | contig 11963 bp, 9 predicted proteins | sample 338911 | NCBI WGS metagenome assembly JYMV01 (sample SAMN03354496, study PRJNA234377) | hydrothermal vent metagenome | biome: Deep sea; feature: Hydrothermal plumes at the Eastern Lau Spreading Center, Western Pacific Ocean; material: Seawater | place: Tonga | collected 2009 | depth 2000 m m | reverse complement strand
AGGCTTTGATGACTATAAAAGAGAGGTCAGTCAATTGTTCTCTAAGGTATTGATTCGTAAGCCTAAAGCCTCAAGAAACCGAGAATAGGACAGTGTAGAATTGTTTCGATCTTTAGGAGCAAAACCATTGAATACCGACATTAACGCAATACCGATAACAACCCACAGTAAAATATTTTTTAACATAATTTTTAACCTAAACGCCTTTAACCGTATTATTTGTTATGAAAACAATCTTCATTGTAACAAGTCGTTGCCACTTTGTATTCATTCGTTACAGAACCTCCTTAAGAAGACACCACTGCAACCACAAAGATTCAACCTTAACCCTATTGGTAACCAACCTATACGATATATGGTCTAATTGTGTTTTTTAAAGCCTTTTCCTAAAATATAAACCTCCCTACTCCGGGGTCTAGAGGCTTTAGGCTTACGAATCAATACCTTAGAGAACAATTGACTGACCTCTCTTTTATAGTCATCAAAGCCTTCTCCTTGAAACACCTTAACGACAAAACACCCTTCCGGACTCAAAACAGCTTCCGCCATCGCCAAAGCCAATTCGGCTAAATAAATTGATTGCGGTTGGTCTATCGCCTTATTGCCTGTTAAATTTGGCGCCATATCTGACAACACCACATGAACCGGAATATTCTCAAGAACCCGAAATAACTCTGCCATCACAGACTCTTCTCGAAAATCACCCTGAACACAATGCACCCCGTCGATAGCCTCGATAGACAAAATATCCAGCCCCACAATACGCCCCTGCCCTTTCAACAGCCGCTTAACATATTGCAACCAGGCACCAGGCGCGGCACCGAGGTCAACCACATTCATACCGGGTCGTATTAAATTATCCTTCTGTTGGATTTCTTGTAACTTAAAAACCGCACGCGAGCGAAACCCTTGCACCTGAGCCTGCTTGACAAATTCATCATTAAAATGCTCTTGTAACCACTGATTACTGCTTTTACTTCGCCCCATACCCTTCCGTTTTTAGTGTAAAATTAGCTTTCGAAAATTAAAGGATAAACAGTGAACGCTATCGAAAAAAAGAAACTACGTGCCAATGCACACCAACTGAAACCTCTTGTCACCTTAGGTCAAGCAGGATTAACTGAAGCTGTCATCGCGGAAACAGAAATCACACTTAACGATCATGAATTGGTAAAAATTAAAATACGAACCAGTGACCGTGAATTACGCAAACAACTCACCCAGACCCTTTGCCAAAGAACACGCTCAGAACTAATCCAACAAATTGGCCAGATCGCTGTCATTTACCGAAAAAACCCAAACAATTAAATATACTTAATACTCAGTATTTCGTATTCCTTATCTCCAGCAGGCGCCTTAACAGTGGCGACATCTTCTACTTCTTTACCAATTAATGCTCGGGCAATCGGCGACCCTACGGAAATACGCCCCGCTTTTATATCAGCCTCATCTTCACCGACAATCTGATAAGTGACAACTGCGCCACTGTCAATATCTTCAAGCTCCACGGTAGCCCCAAAAATAACTTTCCCCGACGCATTCATTTGCGTAACATCAATCACTTGAGCATTTGACAACTTACCTTCTATTTCAGCAATACGACCTTCCGTAAAGCTCTGCTCTTCACGGGCAGCGTGATATTCAGCATTTTCCTTTAAATCACCGTGCTCCCTTGCTTCAGCAATAGCACTAATTATTCTGGGACGTACGACTGTTTTTAATTCAAACAATTCTGTACGTAATTTTTCGGCACCAGAAACCGTTAACGGAACTTTATTCATAACTCTACTCCACCTAGCTAATTCTCTTTATCTAAAATTGTTAAAACGTTACTTAAACTAATTCCTTATGTAATTCTTGCAGACTGCGCACCGTAATGCTGTCTAACTCACCCAACCCCAAACACATCGCACTGGCGCCTGCCATGGTTGTAAAATAAGCCACACCGTGCTGTAAAGCAGCTCTACGCATAGTAAATGAATCTACGATGGCTTTAGCCCCTTCCGTGGTATTAATAATGAGTTGAATCTGATCATTCTTAATCATATCAACGGTATTCGGACGCCCTTGATTAACTTTATGAACCACCGCACACGCATAACCGGCCCCCGTAATGACAGCAGCACTTCCCGCTGTTGCAATCAGTTTATAACCCTTAGACACCAACATTCTGGCAATTTCAGATAACTTCGATTTATCCTGATCTTTAACACTGATCAAAACCGTTCCTGACTGATTCAAATGAACACCGGCTGCACGTTGCGATTTTGCAAAAGCCTCACCAAAACTTTTACCCACGCCCATCACCTCACCGGTTGACTTCATTTCTGGTCCTAAAAGGGGGTCAACACCTGGAAACTTAATAAAAGGAAAAACCGCCTCTTTAACCGAAAAATACTTAGGAATCACCTCTTGCGTGACGCCCTGCTCCTTTAAAGAACGCCCCGCCATGCAACGCGCTGCAATCTTAGCCAAGGGATAAGCTGTCGCTTTTGACACAAAAGGCACAGTCCGAGACGCTCTCGGATTCACCTCAATAATAAAAATTTCTTCACCCTGGACAGCAAACTGAATATTCATCAAGCCTACCACACCCAAAGCTTTCGCTAATTTAGCCGTTTGCTGACGCAATTCTTCCTGAATAAGCAAACTAATACTGTAAGGCGGTAAAGAGCAGGCCGAATCACCTGAATGCACCCCAGCTTGTTCAATATGCTCCATCAAGCCGCCAATAAGGACAGTTTCGCCATCATAAATAGCATCCACATCCATTTCCACCGCATTACTCAAAAACCGATCTAACAAGACCGGAGACTCATTAGAAACACTAACGGCTTCCTTCATATAGCGCTGCAAGCCTTCTTCATTAAAGACAATCTCCATAGCCCGACCGCCTAAAACATAAGACGGTCTAACGACCAAGGGATAACCTAAATCACGCGCCGCAACAATCGCTTCCTCGGTCGATCGCGCCGTCTCATTAGGGGGCTGCTTAAGCTCTAAACGTTCTAATAAGCGCTTAAATCGTTCCCTGTCTTCAGCCAAATCGATTGAATCAGGTGAGGTACCAATGATCGGGACTCCTGCGGCTTCTAATGCACGTGCTAGTTTTAAAGGTGTTTGACCGCCGTATTGAACAATCACTCCTTTAGGCTTCTCTATGGCAACAATTTCGAGCACATCCTCCAGAACCAACGACTCAAAATACAATCGATCAGAAGTATCAAAATCAGTGGATACCGTTTCCGGGTTACAATTAATCATAATGGTTTCAAAACCATCCTCTCTCAGTGCGAGGGCCGCATGAACACAACAATAATCAAACTCAATCCCTTGCCCTATACGGTTGGGACCACCTCCCAAAATAATAATTTTTTCTTTATCGGTTGGACGCGCCTCGCATTCTTCTTCATAAGTTGAATACAAATAAGCCGTGTCCGAGGAAAATTCAGCGGCACAGGAATCAATTCTTTTAAATACCGGACGAACCCCTAAACGATGCCGCGTATTGAATAGCTCTGATTCTGAGCAGGTTAATAATTTAGCTAATCGCAGATCAGAAAAGCCCTTACGCTTTAACCGCCAAAGGTCATCATAAGTTAATGCAGCGACATCCTGCCCCTTTAACTGCTGCTCAGAAACAATAAGGTCATTGACTTGCATTAAAAACCAAGGATCTATCCGACTGGCCGCATGAATCTTCTCTAACGACCACCCGGCACGAAATGCATCGGCCACATACCATAGTCTCTCAGGACCGGGCTGGCTAATTTCATGCTGCAAAATCTCAGTCACATCGGGCAAACTCAAATCAACAATTTCATCCAAGCCGGTCATGCCGGTTTCCAGCCCTCGTAAAGCTTTTTGCAAAGACTCTTGAAAAGTTCGACCAATGGCCATTACTTCACCCACTGACTTCATTTGTGTTGTCAGTCGGTCATCTGCTTGCGGAAATTTTTCAAACGTAAACCGAGGCACCTTAGTAACTACATAATCTATCGTCGGCTCAAATGAAGCCGGTGTCGCGCCACCGGTGATTTCATTTTTTAATTCATCCAGGGTATAACCAATCGCTAATTTTGCAGCCACTTTAGCAATAGGAAAACCTGTTGCCTTAGATGCTAATGCTGAAGAGCGCGACACCCGAGGATTCATCTCAATAACAACCAAACGCCCATCATCAGGATTTATAGCCACCTGTACATTCGAACCGCCGGTATCAACACCAATTTCACGCAATACCGCTAACGAAACATTACGAAGAATCTGATATTCTTTATCCGTAAGCGTTTGCGCAGGCGCAACCGTTATCGAGTCGCCCGTATGAACACCCATAGGGTCAAAATTTTCTATCGAACAAACAATGATGCAGTTATCTTTACAATCTCGAACCACTTCCATTTCATATTCTTTCCAGCCTAAAACAGATTCTTCGATAAGCAGCTCATTCGTAGGAGATAAATCCAACCCACGCACACAAATATCGACAAACTCTTCTTTGTTATAAGCGATCCCACCACCACTGCCCCCTAAGGTAAAAGAGGGTCTAACCACCGCGGGATAACCAACGTCCGCTAAAATCTCCTGCGCTTGTTCTAAGGTTGATGCAACAGCAGATTTAGGCACATCAAAGCCTATTTTAATCATTGCTTGTTTAAATAATTCTCGATCTTCTGCCTTCTCGATTGCCTCTTTACTGGCACCAATCATCTCAACATTAAATTCAGCCAAAACGCCATTGCGCTCAAGATCTAAGACACAATTTAGTGCCGTTTGGCCCCCCATTGTTGGTAACACAACATCAGGACGCTCTTTTTCAATAATTTTAGCAACCGTCTGCCAATCGATTGGCTCAATATAAATCGCATCCGCAGTCTGCGGGTCGGTCATAATGGTTGCCGGATTAGAGTTAACCAAAATGACTCGGTACCCCTCTTCACGTAAAGCCTTACAGGCCTGAGTCCCTGAATAATCAAATTCACACGCTTGCCCAATAACAATAGGGCCTGCGCCTAACAGCAAAATGGATTTTATGTCGGTTCTTTTTGGCATGTTTAATAATTTAGAATTACAAGCTGAAGGAAATAAAAATCAATGAATGAGGCCCTTACTGTTCCATTTTTTCAATGAAACGATCAAAAAATCCTACGACATCGTGAGGTCCTGGACTAGCTTCAGGGTGGCCTTGAAAGCCGAAGGCAGGACAATCAGTACGCTCAATACCCTGCAAACTCCCGTCAAACAAAGAATGATGTGTTGCCACTAAACAATCAGGCAGCGTCGCTTCATCAACAGCAAAACCATGATTTTGACTACTGATCATAACTCGGCCGGTCGCCTTTTCCTTGACAGGATGATTTGCACCATGATGGCCAAACTTCATCTTTTCAGTCTGTGCACCACTGGCCAATGCCAACAACTGATACCCCAGACAAATGCCAAAAACAGGCACCTTCTCATTAAGAAACTCACGTATCGCAGCAATAGCATAATCACAAGGTTCTGGATCACCCGGACCATTAGAAAGAAAAATACCATCCGGACACATAGCTAAAACATCTGCTGCCGGGGTTGTGGCCGGGACCACTGTCAACCGGCACCCACGATCAACCAACAACCTGAGAATATTACGTTTAACACCAAAATCATAAGCAACCACATGCTTTTGAACGGCAATATCTTCTTGATGCTCTTGACCCAATTGCCATACCCTCTCCGCCCAAACATAGCTGCTTCGAACCGAGACCTCTTTAGCCAGATCCATCCCTTTTAACCCCGGGAATTTCGCAATTTGTTGCTCAGCCGCTTCAACATTCACCGCATCACCGGCAATAATACATCCTCGCTGCGCACCCTTATCTCGTAAAATTCGAGTTAATTTACGGGTGTCTATCTCGGCGATGGCAACCACATTATTCTGCTCCAAATAGCAGCCAAGACTCATCTCTGACCGCCAATTACTTGCTAATAAAGGCAAATCTCTTATCACCAATCCACTGGCAAAAACCTGGTCCGATTCGTCATCTTCCGCATTGGTTCCCACATTGCCTATGTGAGGATAGGTTAACGTAACCAGCTGACGTGCATAAGAAGGATCACTCAAGATTTCCTGATAGCCCGTTAATGAAGTATTAAAAACCACCTCCCCAACAGTTGTACCTGCAACCCCCACAGAAACCCCCTCAAAACGGGTTCCATCCTCAAGAACTAACCATGCGTTTGTTTTCAAATCTTACCACCTCAAATGCACAAAACGGGAGGGGGTTACACCAACCGACTCCCGTCATACATAATAATGTTACTGAATACCGCCTATTCGTGACGATTTTACGAGATATTCGTCTCTGGGTCTATCAGTTTAAGAGGACCCTCATGAATAAAACCAACCACCGCCTACTCGAACCTAGAAAACATTACGCCCGCCAGACTCAACCCGTTCACTAAAAAAAACCTTACGCATTTAAGCCTAAAACATCTTGCATGTCATATAATGCGGGCCGCTTATCTCCTAACCAGACGGCCGCACGAACAGCACCTTTCGCAAACGTCATTCGACTGGTTGCTTTATGGGTTATCTCAATCCGTTCACCTTCATCAGCAAACATAACCGTATGCTCACCAACAATATCTCCAGCCCTGATCGTTGAAAAACCGATCGTCTGCCGGTCCCGCTCATCGCTACGCCCTTCTCGTCCATAAATAGCGTGCTGCTGCAAATCTCTATTAAGTTCTTCAGCAATCACCTCACCCATCCTAAGCGCCGTTCCTGAAGGTGCATCCACCTTATGACGGTGGTGTGCCTCAATAATTTCGATATCAACATCATCGCCTAGAACTTTGGCCGCCATAGCTAATAACTTCAGTGACAAATTCACACCGACACTCATATTAGGTGCAAAAACAACCGGAATTTGTTGTGCTGTTTGAGCAATGAGATTTTTTTGTGCCGCATCAAAACCCGTCGTTCCGATCACGATGGCTTTACCTGCTTGCCGACACATCGACAAATATTCCATACTGATTTCAGGCAACGTAAAATCGATCACCACATCAACATTACCCAAGACGATTGATAAATCATCAGTCACAACAACACCATTTTTTGCCAAGCCGGCTTGGCTGCCAGCATCTTGCCCTTGACTGCCACTGGACTTCCTAGAGATAGCAGCCGTTAGCGTTGTACTGTCATGCAACTGCGTCGCCGCGATTAAGCACTGCCCCATTCGGCCTGATGCTCCGACCACCGCTATTCGCATCATAAAATCATCCCGTTAATTTATCAAAAAACTGTTTGACACCATCCGTCCAACCATGTTCTTGCGGGCTGTGTTTCTTACCACCCGTAGACAGCGCCTCATCCAATCCCTCAACCATAGCTTTTTGCTCCTTAGTCAATCGAACCGGCGTCTCAATAATTATCTGGCATAATAAGTCACCCGTAGAACCACCCCGCACAGGCTTGACACCTTTACCGCGCAACCGAAATGACTTCCCCGTTTGTGACTCGGCAGGAATCTTTAATTTAACTTTTCCATTTAATGTTGGCACTGCTATTTGCCCGCCCAGGCATGCAGTCGCAAAACTAATAGGTACCTCACAAAATAAATCAGCTCCATCGCGTTTAAATATAGTATGCCGCTTCACACTCATTTCAACATACAAGTCACCCGCCGGTGCTCCTTGCGCACCCGCTTCACCTTCACCGGATAACCGGATGCGGTCTCCCGCATCAACCCCGGGCGGCACTTTAACGGAAAGAACCTTGTTCTCCTGAACCCGCCCTTGACCATGGCATTTACCACACGCATCCTTAATCTGCTGCCCGGAACCCCGACAACTTGGACAAGTTTGCTGCACAGAAAAGAACCCTTGTTGCATACGAACCTGACCTTGACCATGACAAGTTGTACAAGATACCGGGCTTGTACCTCTACGCGCACCCGAACCATGACACTCACCGCAAGTCGCCTTGACTGGAATCTTAATCTTCACCTCGGTTCCAGCTACCGCTTCCTCTAATGTTAACGACATATTGTAAGATAAATCCGAACCGCGACTAGAGCTACCTCTTCGCCCACCGCCACCACCAAATATATCGCCAAAAACGTCACCAAAAACGTCACTAAAACCAGCATCGCCGCCAAAACCACCCGACCCCCCGCCCATCGAGCCATCAACACCCGCATGCCCGAACTGGTCATAAGCCGATCGCTTACTCGGATCGGATAATACCTCATACGCTTCTTTAACTTCTTTAAACTTTATCTCAGCACGGGGGTCATTAGTATTCCGGTCCGGATGAAATTTCATTGCCTTCCGGCGATAGCTTTTCTTAATCTCACTATCACTGGCATTTTTAGCAACATTTAGTAATTTGTAATAATCTTCTTTTGCCATAACGTAAAGAACCGCTGGCAAAACCAGCGGTTTTTCTATAGATAATTAATAAATAAAAACAATCTTAATGCGCGACGAATATGATGTACTCTACTAATTTAAGCAAAAACACACTTATTCATAGCTCAGTAAAATCAACCGTCCTTCTTCTCATCTTTAACTTCTTCAAACTCAGCATCAACGACATCCTCAGTTGATTCCGCATTCGCTCCTGCTTCCGATGAACCTTGAGGTGAATCATCAGACCCTTCCGCTTTTTGCGCATAAGCACGTTCTGCTAATTTACCAGAAAGCTCTGTTAATGCCGTTGTTTTAGCTTCAATAGCTTCTTTATCATCGCCTTTAATCGCTTCTTGCAAGTCATTCACAGCCGTCTTTATCGCTGTTTTCTCATCGTCTTGCACTTGATCCGCCAATTCTTCAAGTGATTTTTCAACCGCATTGATCATTGACTCAGCTTGATTTCTTACCGCAACCAATTCGGTTAGTCTACGATCCTCATCTGCATGAATTTCGGCATCTTTAAGCATACGTTCAACATCTTCATCCGACAACCCACTCGATGCTTTAATAATAACTGATTGCTCTTTACCCGTTGCTTTATCTTTGGCTGACACATTCAAAATACCATTAGCATCAATATCAAAGACAACATCAATCTGTGGTGTTCCCCGAGGTGCTGGCGGAATATCAGCCAAGTCAAATCGTCCTAATGATTTATTACCTGAGGCGACGTCACGCTCACCTTGCAAGACATGAACCGTCACGGCTGTTTGATTATTTTCTGCCGTTGAAAAAGTTTGTGATGCATTCGTTGGAATGGTTGTGTTCTTGTCAATCAACTTAGTCATAACACCGCCCATGGTTTCAATACCTAATGACAATGGCGTTACATCTAACAACAAGACATCCTTAACGTCGCCGCCTAAAACACCGGCTTGAATCGCAGCACCCAGAGCAACCGCTTCATCTGGATTAATATCCTTACGTGGCTCTTTCCCAAAAAAGTTCTCGACCAATTCTTGAACCTTAGGCATTCTAGTTTGGCCACCCACTATAATCACATCGCTAACATCTTTAGCAGATAAGCCAGCGTCTTTTAATGCAATTTCACAAGGTTTTCTAGTCCGCTCAATCAAGTCCTCAACTAAAGATTCTAATTTCGCACGCGTCAATTTAACATTCAAATGCTTAGGCCCTGTCGCATCAGCCGTAATATAAGGTAAATTAATATCAGTTTGCTGACTAGACGATAATTCTATTTTCGCTTTCTCAGCCGCCTCTTTTAATCGCTGCAAAGCGAGTGGGTCATTGTGTAAATCCATCCCATTTTCTTTTTGGAACTCATCTGACAAATAGTCTATGATGCGTAAATCAAAGTCTTCCCCACCTAAGAATGTATCGCCGTTAGTCGATAACACCTCAAACTGATACTCACCTTCAACCTCGGCGATTTCAATTAATGAAACATCAAATGTTCCACCCCCCAAATCATAGACGGCAATCGTCATATCACCTTTAGGCTGGTCTAAGCCAAAAGCCAATGCGGCAGCTGTCGGCTCATTAATAATACGTTTAACGTCCAAGCCAGCAATTCGGCCTGCATCTTTCGTTGCTTGACGTTGAGAATCATTAAAATACGCAGGAACAGTTACCACCGCTTCTGTAATTTCTTCTCCTAAAAAAGCCTCAGCATCTTTCTTCAACTTCATTAAAACACGCGCTGAAACCTCAGGTGCGGCAATCTTTTTGCCATTTCCTTCAACCCAAGCATCGCCGTTTTCTGCTTCAACAATCTTGTACGGCACCATATTAATATCTTTTTGAACGATATCATCTTTGAAACGACGCCCAATTAATCGCTTAATTGCAAATAAAGTATTTGTCGGGTTGGTTACCGCCTGACGTTTTGCAGACTGTCCTACCAACACCTCGTCATTATTAGAAAATGCCACAACCGATGGGGTAGTACGAGACCCTTCACTGTTTTCTATAACGCGTGGCTTCCCATTTTCCAATACCGCCACACAAGAATTTGTGGTCCCAAGGTCAATACCTATAATCTTTGCCATTTATTTCTCCAAACTTAAATTAACTATTTTTGAACGACTTACTCTTCTATATGAGGCTATTTTTCTGATTTTCAATCAGAATTATCGTTCTCTTCATTTTTTTCGACTTCAGAACTCGGGGCTTTTGCAACAATCACCATCGCCGGACGTAAAACTCGACCATTTAACAAATACCCTTTCTGAAACACAGTCACAATCGTATTCGGCTCAACGTCAGCGGTTTCTTGCATGACCATTGCCTGATGCTTCTCTGGATCAAACTTCTCACCCACAGGATCAACTGTTTCTATACTGAACTTACTAAAAACCGATTGAAACTGTTTTAAAGTCAATTCATTACCTTCACGAATTTTTGCTATTTCAGGGCTACTTTCAGCTACCGCTTGCAACCCAAGCTCTAAACTGTCGATAACCGTCAACAATTCTTTGGCAAAATCAACTAATGCAAACTTATGCGCATTTTCTATATCTTTTTGACTGCGACGTTTAATATTTTCCATCTCAGCCTGAACCCGCAAAGCCTTATCCCAGTTACTTGCCGCTTCTTCCTGCGCTGCTACTAACTGCTGCGTTAATTCATCAACAGAAACCTGAGACACTTGCTCATCTTCACTGCCTGATGCGTCAGAAACAGAGCCGTCGGCATCTGTTTCTAATTCATTATTTTCATCCTGCAAAACAGCAGACTCTTCAATTTCAGAAACATCCTGATCTGTATTCATTCTATTACTAACTCCACTTTCTACGACCTGTTGATTATAAAAACTCAATCCCTTGACACCCAACACGCATGGCTAGGAAAACAAGGCAATCCACGGTATCTATGATTTTAAAAATCGGACTAATCCTCTTGCCCTGACTTTAAGATGGGGACGAAGACTTCCGATTCAAGACCGAACCTAATAATTTTGCAGTTACATCCACGAAAGGAATAACCTTCTCATAAGCCATCCGGGTTGGCCCAATAACCCCCAATACTCCTACAACCTCATCATTGATAGAATAAGACGAAGTCACCAAACTACACTTGTCAAACACTTTATAACCGGACTCTTCACCAATATAAATCTGAACACCATCACTATCGAGGCATTGATCTAACAGATGAATAACACTTCTTTTTTGACTAAAAGCATCAAACAATCCCTTGAGATTATTCATATCTGATAATTCAGAAAACCCCATCAAATTAGTTTCACCGGAAATAATGCAATCTTCTTCCGTTTGTTCTTTGTAAATAGCCTCTTTTGCCATATTAACGACTTCTTGCATAGCCAAATTAATTTGCGCATGATCCTCATCCAGTCCTTTAAGCAAGGCCTCACGCACCGCTGATAACGGCCTGCCTTCAAAAACCGAATTCAAATAATTAGCGGCTTGCTGCAACTCAGCAACTTCAAATTTACGAGACGTATAAATAATCTGATTATGAACCTCTTGTTGGTTGGTTACATAAATCACCAAAACACGGCGATCAGACAAGGCCAAAAACTC
>JYMV01033117.1_pt1 | contig 11966 bp, 10 predicted proteins | sample 338911 | NCBI WGS metagenome assembly JYMV01 (sample SAMN03354496, study PRJNA234377) | hydrothermal vent metagenome | biome: Deep sea; feature: Hydrothermal plumes at the Eastern Lau Spreading Center, Western Pacific Ocean; material: Seawater | place: Tonga | collected 2009 | depth 2000 m m | reverse complement strand
GATGGTGCTGCTGGCGTATCCTGTATTATCTGGTGTGGTGGCAACTCCATTTTTAACGACGCTCTTGGTTCCATTTTTACTTCCGAAAGCATAGATCCCATCTGGCATACCCGCACCTCGTTGTGCGTCAGTGACAACAGCAAGCCGATCAGGGCCTTTGCATTTTACCGCTAATTTTAACAGTTCCGGTGGTAAGTGATGGCCATCGGCAATAACTTCCGTAGTCAATTGATCTATGAGTAGCGTGGATTCAATTACGCCACCTTCGCGTTGTGGGCCATTCTTTATAATACCTGACATGGCACAGTAGAGGTGGGTACTATGTTGGAGTCCAAGTTCGCATGCTTTCCGTATTTGACGGTAGCTGGCGTTGGTGTGTCCGCAACTGGCAACAATACCTCGACGACTCAATTCGGAAATCAGCTGATCTCCACCGTCGATTTCCGGAGCAAGGGTCATTAAACGGATGAGGTCTGTTGCTTCCAGTATGGGCAGGTAATCTTCAGGTTGAGGATTGCGGATGGCTGAAGCCAAGTGACACCCTCTTTTGCTATGGTTGAAATATGGTCCTTCGATATGTATGCCGAGTAGTTTGGCTCCTGCCATGGGACGACGGGCTTGATCTAATGCCTGAATAGCATTCATAATATTCTGATGGGATTCAGAGGCAGTAGTAGCCAAAAGTCCGGTTGTACCCCCTTGAGTGTGATAGCGGATAATTTTCTGAATGTCTTCAACCGTGGCATCCATGAAATCTGATCCATTACCGCCGTGTAGGTGTAAATCGATAAAACCGGGCGATATGTATAATCCGTCCGCTGAAATGGATTGACAGTCATCAATTGTTATTTTTCCGGGGATGATACCAACGATTTTATCGTTTTCAATAACAATGGAATGATCTCTCAAAATTTTTTTAGGCGTAATTACATCGCCACCTTTGATTAAAAGCCTCGAACCCATTTTTTCACCTGACGATTCAAAATTCGCCTAAACAATTAAGGCGTTTTTATGTGTCTCGATCCTAAGTTGAAATCCCTAAATTGTGCTGTTAAAAAGTTACTAGCATCATATAACAGGTGTGTTTTGATCTCAAGCAATTCTAGTTGCTTTCAGGTTGGATCATAGCTATTTATCAACAAATTCTGGCCGATAAAGCAAGCACTAGGGACTGGCAGCAAACAAATATAGTTGAAGAGCTTAATTGAATTGGGTCTGTTGGAAAAGGCGTTGGTGGGCAGATTCAAGAAGTATCGTTACCAACTTAGCTGCTACGATGTGAATTCAGAATAGGTTAGGGAGGTGGCGTTCAGGAAAGTTGAAGGTATTCAAGATGAGAAAATGCAACTTCATCATTGTTGCGTTTTGAGGTATGACCAAGTTGTCGCGAGTTTGCCAGAGGATGAAACATCAAGTGCACCCTCAAGTCCCGTTTTCATAATGGTTTTAATATCGTCCTGGCTCAAGATGGCATTGAAAATTGCGACGTCATCAATGGCTCCATCGAGAAATCGCTGCTTTCCTTGCATGCTACCGAAAATTAAAGTGCCAACACCTTTAGTAATGTCTAGCTTTGAATCAAAGGTATGGGTTTGTTTGCCATCTTGATAGTGGCGTGCGGTGCTTCCATCGTATGTAAAGCCCAAATGGAACCATTTTTTATACTTCCAACCGGTTGGGACTCCGTTGCCTGCATTATCTTTATACCCAACACCATCCCCGATTGCGATATAGGTGCTACCCTCTCCGCCAACCTCAAGACGAAAACCACCATGCCATGTGAATTCTACGACGCCATTTTCGATGATGTGTATCCATTGTGAAGAGGTATTTATTGATACCCACAAAACGACTGTTACCTGGTTTTTAGGTAATGGCACTTTACCGACATTCACATGGGCATCACCCCCAAATTCCAAGGCTGTTTTGAACCGCCCATTTGCCCATTTTGCGCCTTTTAATTCCCCATGATGATCGTTACCGGATGAATCTTTGGCTTTATTGCCGCTGTTTTCGTCAAATAACCAGACTCCAATAAGCGTGTCTGGGTCTATTTTAGCCTCAATTATTCCTATTAACAGTAGGTTGACCACCACTAAACTGACACACATCTTACTAAACTTCACTATAGAAAATTTCATCGCTGTCACCCCTTACTTTTTTTACCAAAGTAAATTAAATCAAGCCGAATCACCATACTCCTAAAACTTAAGAATATATCTAGAGGCTCGATATTAGTAATTATCTCTAATAATGCCGCCTAGTATTGAATTTTAATCTTGCTCCAAGTTCCCACTAATTTCGACGTAGGTTCAACAGCCAGCGGAAAGATTTCTTTACCGTCTTGAGTGATCGTAAAATTATCATATACGGCGGTTGCGACTAGATTCAAACCACAAACGGCTAGGCCAACCAATACCTGTTTATCCATCTTAACAGTTGTGGATTTCAGATCCAGCCATTTTTTCCCGTTTTCGGAGATAAAACCTTGGAACTCATTACCGGAACGAGTCAATTTCACCCAACATTTCCTATCCTTCCAAGGTCCGGGAGCGGCATCAAAAAATTCACCACAATCGCCGCCCTTTATAGCACGCCAACTAATTTGACAGCCCCCCCCACCACCACCAGTAACGATGGTCTGCGCATTGGCTGCACCGGGGTCAAGGCTTTGTCGGGCATGGACTCCACCTTTTGCCCATTCATTGGGAAGATCAATGGAAACCTGACGGACTACGGCTTCAAAGTCACCGCTGACTTCTGTGTAAACGAACCTGAAACCATCAGCCTTGTTCCAAATGTCACTACCACTTCCCTTGATAGTGTATTTTCCTTTTTTTTCTACAGTTGATCCTTTATTCTTCTTCGCATCTCCTATGTCTTCACTTTTCAGCTCGTCAGCGTAAACAATATGCGCCAAGAGGATCATGCAGATAAAAAGAAGGTTTAGTTTCACGAAAAGCTTCGTTTTCATTTGATTTCACCTTATATCATTAGTGGAGAGCCGCAAAATTTGGCAGTTCCCGTGTGGTTATATCTTAAATTTCACGTGAGCCTGAGTTTAATGGAACTTAATTTTTCCCCATGTTATTGCTAATTTCCCTTCTGATTCAACAGCTGTTGTGGGAGGAAAAATCACTTTACCATTTTGAGTAATCGTAAAATTATCATATACAGCGGTTGCGATTTTATTCAAACCACAAACGGCTAGGCCAACCAATACCTGTTTATCCATCTTAACGGTTATGGATTTCAGATCCAACCATTTTTTCCCATCTTCAGAGATAAAACCTTGGAACTTATCGCTAGAACGAGTCAATTTCAGCCAACATTTCCTATCCTTCCAAGGTCCCTTAGCGGCATCAAAAAATTCACCGCAATCGCCGCCCTTTTTAGCACGCCAACTAATTTGGCAGCCCCCACCCCCGCCACCGGTGACGATGGTCTGCGCATTGGCTGCACCGGGTTCAATGCTTTGCCGGGCATGAACTCCACCTTTTGCCCATTCATTGGGTAGGTCAATGGAAACCTGATGAACTACGGCTTCAAAATCACCGCTGACTTTTGTATAAGCGAATCTAAAGCCATCAGCCTTGTTCCAAATGTCACTACCACTTCCTTTGATAGTATATGTCTGATCTTTTATTACAGTTGATCCTTTATTTTTCTTTGCATCTCCTATATCTTCACTCAGTAATTCTCCGGCATGTGCAATATGCACCGCAAAGATTATGAAGATAAAAAAGCTTAATTTCACGAAGAGCTTCATTCTCATTTGATTTCACCTCGTCTTTATATGGATGCTAGCTTAGATTTAGATTATGAAGATAATCTAAAAATTAAATATAATATCAATAGAGTATACTTAATATTATCTGTGCACGATAATAACATGAGTTTTTTTAAATTGATACAATTTTACTTCTAATAAGTAATGCGTGCGTGGATTGAGTTGCTTAAAAATTTCCTTTCATAAGCAATTAGTTAAATCATTTTAAGATCTAAAACTCGAAATATGCAAAGCCATGAATCCCAAAGATTTCACCTAAAACCGTTACCCAGAATCCATTTCCCACAGTCTCTCCCATGATCAACCCTAAGAAAAACGGCACTAAATTCCGATATGATTTGATTCCGCCAGATTTTAGCGCAATGACTTTGGCGAACCAGCCAAAAAGAAAAGGCGCCCACAGATATTGCATGGTGAAAGTATTCGCCACTACATAACCCACAGGATGAAATGGCCACCACAAAAACTGAAGTCTCATAAACGCTAAAAACGCATAAAATAGAGCGCCAAACCCAATATAAAACAGAGCTGCTGGAGAAGATGGCTGTGAGGTATTAAGCCACCTTGATAGCTCTTCATACGGCGACCTTCCACTGCTCACCCGCCACTGTTCGCAGGAATTTGCTCCATATTTATAGTAGACTGAAAGTGAGGAACATGAGGAAATCACGATGTAAAGAATTATCCCCGCAAGTATTGCAACAGACAGATGACGTCCATTTACCCGGTATGAATCTGAGGTCTTTAATGCCTCAAGTTGAAAAGGCATGATGTAGCCATTTTGGTTGAACGTCAGGAATTTTAGAGACGACAAGATGGCGAGATTCTGAGTGCCTAATTTTGCCGTACCTGTGAAAAGTGCCATCACATTGTTTGGCGTTTTGGGAAGAAAAAGCCACGCTATTCCCGATTCAGCTCGGATTCTAGAAAGAACAGTCTGAAAGACAAAGAAGATGCCAAAAAAAACAAGTCCCCATACCAAAGACAGACCAGCGAGGTACCCCCAAAGGAGCAAAAAAAACGTTCCTAAAAGAAAACCAAAAACCGCGGTAGAATACGACATGGCCTCGGGGGTGCTCTTAGAAACGGGAGTTCTATTCTGACTTATTGCATCATTAATCACTTCCCATAAATGTCGCCTCATCATCCATAAGCTCAAAAGGAATAGGGCGAAGAATGCCCCCACAGCCTGGTCGTTTACATCTGGAAATCGGGCTAAAATGCTTCCTGCTTGACTGCCACGCCAACCCATAGTAGCGCCTAGGATATTTAGCGCTTTTCTGAACAGATAGAAAAACCAAAGGCCAAAAGAGACATCCGCCGGAACCATATACGCTACCCCGATAATGGAATACATTACGTTTAGGTGGAAATATCCGATCGCGTTCCACGGTTTTTCTGTTAAATACGTGTCTAATCTGATGTGCATAATCTTAAAGGAAGGAAAGGAAGGAAAGAAGTGATGCAGACCAACGGAGAGTTGTATTAATATCGGGAGGGAAAAACCAATCCATGTCATCTTGTTTCTGAAGAAGGCATTCAGGCCGAAACCGGTTTGCGGTGTTTCAACCATAGCCAATGGCGTTTCCAAAATCCTGAAGGTTAGTCTTTCGCGTTCAACCCACTGTTTGCGTATTATTGCACAGAAGCAGAATAGGACAAAACAAAGGACGAACGCGAAAATCCACCATATCATCAATGGCTTTATCCATGCGTGCCAAGGAACACCATCCCAACCTCCTGTATAAAACCCATTGATTATCCTCAGATTTCTTGGACCGAACCAATTGGGAATATAATGCCAGAAATCTTCTCGCCACATATTTTCATTTGTGGCGAAGTGAATTGGACCGACCATATTGGGAATCAAAAACTGTACAAGACCGAAGGAGCTTAACGGGACTCCTACCATAGTCATTGCATAGATCAGCAAGAGTTCATTTGGATTTAAGGCAAGCGGGTGAGAGAACTTGAACAGGAGTGTGTTAAGCGTTACAACGAGAAAGAAGAAGAACATAACAGATACAGGCGGAGCGGGTAGTGCGTAATCGATTTCCCATTCGTACTGCTCAACTATCGGACAAAGGTAACTTATCAGGCTGATAATTGCAGTACCTATCAAAATTGCCCGCCAGCTTAAAACCGTGCTGCCAGAATTCCTAGTAACAGCACAATTTATTTTCCTGTTCTTGTATATCTCTTCGCCACGTTTTCCCAAGAGCGGTCCTGAAAATCTTAGACATAAAAAATTCTGAGGAAAGTCTTATCTAAATGCTACATCTGATCTTACCGATTGGATCAAGACATAATTTTCGGCTAGTTAAATGATGGTGGTCATCGGTGTGGCCACGTATTCCCACAATAGTGGTTTTAGATAGGAGATCGAGGTGGTAACCATCTCCTGTATGGTGTCGAAGGTCATCTCCGGTCGCTTGTGGGTGCCAACGATTTCCAGGATCGCCGCCGAGACATTCGGCATTTGCTTGATAATACTAGTCAGTCCAACTAGGTCCAGTCCTCCGTTGCCTGGAATCTGTGTCTCTACTGGTCCCACTTTCGGCTCCCGGCTGACTTGATGATCTCGTATCCGGACAGTGAAAATATGAGGCTGTAATTCTGCCAAGGCTTGGACAGGATCAGCATGGGGATGTGAGCGGTATATGTGCGTCGCATCGAAGTTAAGCCCCACCCAATTGGCGTCGACTTTGGTCATCAACTGCTCAGCCGTCGCCACATCGTGAACGGCCCGACCCACCCGTGGCTTGACCGACAGGCGAATCTGGCTTCCGGTCAGTATGGTGCTGGCTTGGTTGATTTTATCGACAAACAGCAGAAAACTCTCCTCACTATTGGAAACCCCACCAGAGCTGATGACCACTGTATCTGTCCCCAATTGGTGAGATGCCTCGATCAGCCGTTCCAGTTCCGCTGGCTGTGCAATCTGCTGATTGGAAACAGCAATCGATTCAATCAGCAGGTTGTGGTTGGTTATGGTCTGTTTGACTTTTTGGTAATAGTCATTCACGTCATCATGCCGATTCAGGTCCAGGTGGGTAATCTGTCCGGTTACAGATGAACGGGCACAGAGTTCAATAGCACTGCCCCCAGCTTGTTGAATACCAGCTAGTGCCTGTTTCAAACTAAAGTTGCGGTACAGCACGGTGCTGCATCCGATTTCCTTCATCGTGTTTCCTCCATTGTATATCCTTCAGTGAGTGAGCTTAGATCATTATTCTCTCAGCATAGACCTACGGTGGAGAGGCAAAGCGAATGTATACAGCAAGTCTGCGATCAAGGTCTGTATATTGTTCGGTCTTTTCCTGAATCTGTTTTAGTGTGTTGCCTTTGCCTGAAAAATTGGGCGAGCAGCCGAGGACTAGCTGATTATCACCGGGTTGCATGTAGATCGGCTTGAGCAGAACGTTATGGGTGTGTTGATCACCATCAGTGGCCAATTGTTGATTACTTCTTATTCAATATGTGCGGTTCGTGTTTGATCCTGTTAGGTAAATGATCCAGGGAACATCGTATTTTGATATAGTTGCTGCGCGGCTTGTAAGAACCCGCGTGTACTGTCGAATGCACTTTCAGCATCGTGATTAAACAGAATTATGCCTCGATCTGATGACGATATTCTATTTCTCCTTAATTGTACGTGCAAATAACGCCAAAACAAATTGCAGAATTTGCAGATCTAGATATAATATAATAAGTAACCATATCATATTATCCACAGGAGAATTAGACAATGTACTACATTGGGGCAGAAGAGCAACAGGCTGTTTTGAAAGTGCTGGAAAAAGGCGATCTCTGTCGATATGGACTTGAAGATTCGGCAGTCTCAAACTTTGAACGTGGTGTTGAAGACAAGTTTAACACAAAAAATGCCCTCGCGGCAAATGGTGGAACCTCGTCCCTGATCATTGGGCTTTATGCTGCAGGTATCGGTTTGGGGGATGAGGTGATTGTGCCCGCTTATACCTGGGTGGCTACGCCAGCCTCGGTGGTAATTGCCAACGCGGTGCCTGTCATTGCTGAAATCGATAACTCGTTGACTATCGACCCGGAGGATATCGAAGCCAAGATCACGCCTAGAACCCGAGCTATCATGCCGGTTCACATGATTGGGGTACCGTCCAACATGTCGGCCATCAAAGCCATTGCCGACAAACACGACCTGCTGGTGATCGAAGACTGCGCCCAGGCTATCGGAGCGGGTTATAAAGGTAAACGGCTCGGTACCCATGGTCACATCGGTTGCTTCAGTTTGCAGCAAAGCAAGATCATTACCACTGGTGAAGGTGGACTTGTGATTACAGACGACCAGCGATATGCTGATCGTGCCAGAATGATACATGATGGTGGTAACCTGTGGGGTATTTCCTCGCATAGTGATGCTTTCTTCCCTGGCATGAACTTTCGTATGGATGAGATGCGAGGAGCAGTGGCTTCAGTACAATTAACGCGGTTGGATGGCTTTATCGAAAACATGCGGATTCGCAAACAGAAACTGCGTCAAGCCATCGCTGACATAGACGGAATCGAACTGCGCAAACTGCACGATGAAGAGGGTGATGCTGCTACTACGATGGTCTTTTTATTGCCCACACCCGATTTGGCCAGCAAGTTTGGTGAGAGGATGGGTGAATATGGCGTTGGTGCTGGACCAATGTACACGCATGGTAATGGTGACAAGCATGTCTATCCAGGCTGGGAATATATCTTGCGGAAGAAGACCTACCACCCCAATGGGTTGCCCTACAGTCATCCATCCTACGGTGAGATCGAGTATTCAGATCGGATGTGTCCTAGGACATTAGATTACCTGGGTCGTGCCATCTGTATTGGTGTTCACCCGGAGATGACTGACGAGGGAATCGAAAAAGTGTCAACAGCCATTCATTCTGCTGCCAGCGATATTTTCTAGACTTACCTTCTACTTAAAGTAGGAGGTCCTGAATGTCCATGCAAACAGAAGATAAACAGCGAATGCAAGCTAAATTGACTGGAAAGCGAACCAAATCCTCCCAGTGGTTTGCATCGCTGTTTGATTCTGTGATGATCTTGTTCGATTAGATTGTTGGAATATTGATTTCTCGATGTTGTACCTCCGAACCTAAAGTCTCAAGGATGGTTCTGGGGAAGTTTGTTATATCTAGTGCATTCTGAAAGAACTCTTTAGGCGGTAGTAATTTTCATTGTCTTAATTTATGATTTCAGCTTGGACATGGCGATCATTGGCTGTGGGATGGTCGTAATCTCCTCCATCATGCAACCTTATTGTCACTATTAGAATCTCCCTCTAATCTGAATATTTTTGTGGGTGTGTTTGCATGATTTTAAAAAAATTGTGCTGTGAAGGGATTTCTAGGAACTGCTGTTTCAACTCACACTACTGTTATGACACCTGATCTCTTTGTGTTGTGCAATAAAGACAGTAGACAAGAATGACGATTGCATACTGGTCGACTTAGAATAGAGATACATGATAACTTGAATCCTACGGCAATATACCAACAGGAACAAAACTTCGAGTTGGTCTAAATCGATGTTTTGAGTTGTCCATTCTCCAGCTTCTGACGACATTGGTGCAGGTGATTTTTAACTTCGGTGTCCAATGTTGACTGGCTCCTGAGACTTGAACTTCGATCTGATGATTCAATAATAAAAGCGCATTATTCTGCTCACCTCTGACGAACGCAAGATGTCGATAAGGCAAGCCAATTTCCAGTTCTTTAAACAGAACGGTTATTTGCCACTGGGAAAAATTCTAACCGAAACCGAGCTCAATCAGTGGATTAAAGCCTTCGATCGAGACCACACCCAATTCACAACCCATTGGGGCAATGTTGGTCCTTATCAGACAGCCAACGGTGATATTCTGTTGACTTCACCAGACTTCGATCAAGTAATTCGCCATCCCAAAGTAATAAGCCTTATACAAGACTTAATGGGTGGACCAGTCTGTTTCTCGGAGATTAGTCTGCGACACATGGGAGGTTATAATGGACCACTGCACCGAAATTGGCACCGAGATCGTGGTCACTGGTTGTCGCATCCACTGCGCATGGACTATATTCAGCTGATGATATATCTGACTGACGTGGACCAAACCACTCATTGTTTTTCTATTTCACCAGAGTCAACGGAGGAGCCAGTTTTAGAACCAGCCAGTCAATTGCAGAAGGGAGGCCTGATTGATTTCTATGGTCCGGCTGGTACAGGCGTTCTTTTTAATGTGGCTGTATTGCATACTGCCACCGTTCGATCCACAAATACTGAACGCAAATCGGTCCAGATTTATTATGGTCACATCGATAGACCCCATTTGAGTGAGGTCACCTATATACCTCATGTTTTTTGGCGGGATCATCCAGAACCAGAAGTCCGTGCCTTTTACAGTATCTTGAACCGAAAAACAGAAATCTACTGGCGGAAATTTAGTGACCAACCACACTTATCGTTAGGTCAGAAGTTGGAAGAACTCCTCCAGATTAACCGTCAAATAAAGGGCGAATGAGGATCGGTTTATTGGCTTTAGGTTTTCTTTCCGTCACATCGTTATTAGATTAGATTCTGCCTCAATGATGAATACGTGACTTCTTGGGGCTAAAGGTATACTATCAGCTAATATTTTCCTTTCGCCTCCAGTTTCTTTAGGATTTCTCGGTATCTACTAATTGATTATAAAGTAGTTCAAGATCTTTAGTAGATCGTGGAACTGGTGGTGAAGTCTTTCCAGTCATTACCAAGTAAAGCATATTTACTCTCTTTCTTAAGGTGTTAATTTTTTAAGGATTTTGGTGTAAGGTATTAAATTTAACTTAAGTTATCCAATGTCGGTTTTGCGGTTGTGCAATATAGGGTTTGGATATATTAAAAATATGCATATTTACGGCATCATCCTGTCGATACTAGTTGAACTACTATGTTCTCGCAGGAATGTGCTGAATGAAGATTTCACAATAAAAATCACAACCCCAAAGCACCGGTTGAGTAGGGATTATAGCCACGTATCGAAATCGGTGCTGACGGAAAAACGAAATGAGAGAAATGAGAGAATTAAAGATGACAGGAAAGATCGAACTTCCCAGAAACTTGTCTTTGTGGTTGATTGGGGGAGCAATAGCTGTGTGGGGGATGATGATGCCGGTATATCTTTGTGCTGAAGAGTCCAAGTTGCCTCAGGGCGGTTGGAACTTCAAGTTCCAGGATTGTCTGATCTGTGCTTGGTGGGCACCGGGCTTCAGCGATGTAGAGTTTCAAGTCTATGCCGAGGCCGGTTTCAATGTGATCCATATCGGCCGGTATTATGAGCTGGATGACCAGGGCGAGCCGAAACAGGAACCCCATGTCTTGGACTTGGCTCGGGAACACGGCTTGAAGGTGTTGTGGGACACCTACACTTGGAACAAGTCGCCCTGAGGAAACGCCATCGACTCCTTAATCTTTCCCGATGTGTCGCCCGGCATCGCAGCGCATCATTACGCTACGCCTGCCGAATTTAGGTGGCTGGTCGAATGTATCGGTTCGCACCCATCCGTGATTGGCTTTCTGTTGGCCGACGATGTGGGGACTCTCCCGGCAGATGTCATTGAGAATACGAAATATCTCCGCGAAAAAGTCCCTCACCTGATCCCCTGGGTCTGTCAGAACTGGTCTGACCCACAGAGTTTGGCTCAGGTCGGCAATCCGATCCACTGCGTTTAGACCTATCCGACTTTGTATGAACGAGGCTCTTCCGCAACCGGGCAGATGCTTTCCTATTGCCACCATATGGCAGCTTGGCGAGAGGCAAAGCACCGGTATAGATTGCTGATGTGGCCAATCTTTGACATAAGTGGGGATTGTAGTGACTCGTTGGCCCGTTTCCAGGCCTATGCAGCTATTGCCTACGGGGCGGATGGGATCTGGTACTTCACCTATAATGGTGGGGGGATTATGCGCCTGCCGAAGGAGAGTGAAGGCAAACCATCGCCAGCACAGACAGTGGAGCAGGTGCATCAACGACTAAAGCCGAATTATGGCCCGGTCGCCGAGACTAACTGGCGTCTCCGGGTTTGGGGACAGAGGCTCGCGGGAAACGATTCGGCTGGGGTGTTTTCCACCGGCTGGAATAACCGGAGCTGGCCCTTTCCCGAGGATCTGGATCTCTCCGGTTTTGATCAGGTAGTCC
>JYMV01031577.1_pt1 | contig 11966 bp, 5 predicted proteins | sample 338911 | NCBI WGS metagenome assembly JYMV01 (sample SAMN03354496, study PRJNA234377) | hydrothermal vent metagenome | biome: Deep sea; feature: Hydrothermal plumes at the Eastern Lau Spreading Center, Western Pacific Ocean; material: Seawater | place: Tonga | collected 2009 | depth 2000 m m | reverse complement strand
CAAGTTGAAAGCGAAAGAGATTCGTGTTTCTCGATCTTTAGATTTCAATGTAGTGATTTGTAGATTATTGTTTGTTCTTTTGTCCTTTTTCGATTGGTCATTGTATTGTCTGTCCTTCGATTTACTCATAAAGGCCACATTTTCAGGTTCCATTGAGTGGCCGTTATTTGCAGGTTTGACTAGATACGAAATACATAATATATTATTTTAATCCATCTAAAAATTTTGTTTTTTCTCCAAAGGTTCTCCTGTAATGCAATTTAATACTTATTATAGCTGATATTAGCACACACAAAGATGCTATATTGTATTCATTTAAGAGTAATTAACAATACTCCACGGGTAGAGGCCTTTTTGTCAAAGAGAAAAACACAAAAAAAACAGTATAAATACAACGAATAAGCAAAACATAAAACCAAACATTAGGAACATCGGTATATAGCTACCGTCGGGCAGTCCAGATATTCTGCAGACAGTATGTACTTGAATGTTTAAATAGATATTAGGATATCAGACAAAATTATTTATCTATAGTATTCTTACCAAAAACAAATTGAAAGTATTTATATATTGCACATGCAATGATATCTGACTTGTAATTAACTGATTATTTGATAAAGAACAAATACATTCGTATGCATATACAATGTAACCTTCTCAGTGGTGTGCTGGGTACAGTGTTTGTCTCGAATACGACCAAAGACAAAACTATTCAATTGGTACAATGTTGATGTTCTGTTAAGCACACATCATTAGTGTACGTAGTTAGGAATCATAAAATCATCAACTGAAGCGACATAGAATTATCATCTCAAACTTGTTCTACTGATGATATTATTGGTGTACAATTACTCACGTGACATTACATAAAATCACTCGCCCGTTCACTCACTATTGTTTCCTTACTATCTTCCGATGGCCTCGTGTACTATCTAATATTTAAATTATGGTTAAGGACATCGGTACTCTTACATACATACGACACTGTCTGTGTCACGAAGACTAAATGTATTTTGCATTAAGTTGAAGATTAGGACTTGGCGTTCTGTTACTCACAGGTGGATGACACATGACCGCATCATTTCATTTAGAGAGGAGGCCTGGGCCCATAAAAGTAGTTAGCTTAATCCCGACACCTTTTTTCATTGACGTGTCTGTGTCAATATCGGCAAACTAGCTGTCTTGTTCATGTGTTACGGGTCTCGAGTATGCCTCGACAGTGCGGTATTTTGCTTTGTCGTATTATCACTCATATATAAAGTACATTGTATTAATAATTGGGGTAGCGACCACAGTTAAGATAAAAATGATGATAATCTAACCGAATGATTTACCAGACTATTACATTGAACTAAAGTAACCTGAAGAATATTACTATTTATCATGTTGTATTTATATAGTATTTACAACACAACCACAAAGTAGCAATATCTCCATATTCATTATTTACACGTACGTTTGCTGAAAATGATAAAATATTATGAATAACAGCCTTTTCGATCGGTCAATGATATTCATTGATTATTGATCATCAATGAGGTTCGTGTCGTTCCTTTGGTTCATTCACTTGTCTTCACATTTTAATTTACGCAATGTGCTGTCTCTAAAAGCTAAATTGGTTCTGTTTACTTCGTCTTTAATTTCAATTGTTTTGTAGGGAGTTCATGAGCTACTTCTATTCATTTACCTATATTTATGTCCAACACGATTTCCATATCGGATGATATTGACATGACGCCAGCCACTAGTGGGTATGAACTGCTTACCCTTCCGTAGCACTTGAGAGTTCACATCAGGATTTTAGTGAAGTTCATGTTACTCAAATTTTATATTTTTGTGTGTAGTGTTTGATCGATCATTGCATTCCTTTTTCCCCCGTTTTCTATTGGCCATTGTATTGTCTGCCCTACGATTTACTGCTTCTCGTTACCTCATTGGTATCCCTCAAACGTGTTTTATTTTTAAATGTGCTTTAGATATCGTGTCGTGACATCTGCTCGGCCATGCAATAAAGTCGGTCATTTATTTTGATTTACAAATCTCACGCAGCACGAGACCGATGACGTCATTCTGTATATTTATAGCATACATAAACACAGAGGGCATTTTTTTTTAAACTTCATGATTACAAGATGAGATTAAAACGGATAAGATTGAATTGAATAAATTCCATGCAAGTAAAAAAGGTTCTTTTTACTTATGTCTTTTTACCCTGGTCATTATGCTTGTTAAATATGTTTTAAGCGATGGTATTACTTTGAAAATATGATGATTGATCATTCAGATTCCACCATTTTCTAGAAAATGGCTGATTTTTCCGGAAAAATACATACAAGTGCTCTCCATTAGTCACAAAATGGCAAATTATTTTACATTTCCACTGCTGCTTCAATAACAAATATACCCCTTACTTCTTGGTGTAATGAAATGATATTCACAGAGAAGATAGAACAAAAACTAATTTAACAGAAACAATCAAAAGTTATAACATAAACTGAGTAGAGAATTAAATTAAACCAGACAGATAAATGAGTTTATCTGGGGGAAATAGCACCAACAAAACTGTATTGTTACCATTCTGTGATAATAAATGTGATTGAAATAAACATATATAAGTCATTAATTGATTTACAAAAATATGTTAGTATGTAGTCAGTCTAATATATTGCATTGACAAAAACAAAAACACCAAATTCACTGGATTAAATATTTTATTATATGGGTAAATATGTTCAATATTTGCATCAAATAATTAATTTTTAATACTTCAATTTCAAACTTTTAGAAAAAGCATCTTTTGAAATTTTTCAGACAAAACAATTACACAGAAAAAGCTAAAATACTGTACTTTCTTAATCTGGTTTACTTTTTAAGCTTGGTTGGCCTATGACAAAATCACGTGATTTATTTACCACTGACCGGCCTTATGTCACGTTATACGACGCCATTTACAAAAAGGGTAATACACAAATATGGGTCAGTGTGTCATTGTTATTGATCGTTTTTCTATGGAACTTTACACATATGAGCAAGAATAGATGAGGAACATCATTATAAAGAAAAAAAATTTTACTTTTCAAACATTAAAAAAAAAATCAAACCTTATCCAATGACTGACCGACTTATTGTCACACGGGAATACATAAAGAAGATTACACATAAATAAAAAATGTAAATAATATTTGTATTGATGAAGTTGTCATTGTCAAAGGACATAAGAGTAATATGTTGTTAGCTTTATTAAAAAAAAGGCAAGTCTGTATCAAAACCACATTTAGAGATGTCATATTTCTGAATTCACGATAGCTTTTAATTTACTGTGTCTCAGCAGTGTTTTTATATATTCCGAAGCAATAATTACATTAGGACGCCATATTAATATAAAGAAAATTGAGTTATGCTTGTCTTGCCATTCCGAAGTATTGTGAATTAATCAGTGAACAAATTGGGTACGATATAACAGAGATCATATACTGTGTAGCATTTTTCTATAATTACCCACCTTAGACAATCATTACATCTTCCATGATTAAGAGAATGTAGATGACAATTTAAACCTTAGAAGGAACTTATTTGAAACACAGAGTGAGAGGGTGGTGATAATAAGAGACAGAACAATTCCAATTATCCAGAACCCATAATCACCCCGGTTAAGATCAGCATATTATGTCTCATTTACTTCATGTTTTCTGTCACTGAAAAATTCTCGATTCGGTGATTATCTATATATAATCTCTCCAAATAAGCTTGGAGTAAAGGATACTACAGACACTCAAAATTGTGCTTCTTACATTGACAACCACCTTAAAATCGATAACGAAAGAGAAAAAGTGATGACTTCACTTTTCCAATGGTAAACTTCCCATTCATCAGTTGCAACATGAAGTATAATATATATCTAGCAAGGCTTGTGTTTCTTTAATAGAGTGTTGCTGCTAGTAGTGCAGCTGTCATACCAATGGTTGCTAGTGGTTAATCTAAAGTCATAATGTCGACAGTTTTACGGTCGCCATCATCACTTAGTCAACCGTTATAAAAATGTCTGTCACAAATGACCACAGAGATGTTCTGTTTGTTGAAGTCACAGTCCAGTCTTTTTCTCTCGCTTAATTCATCGGATTACATGAGTAACACGACGGTTGCTACTAGTGGTGCAGGAACTACTTACTCTTTCGGGAGCACTTGAGCTCAATCCCGGTTTGTGGTGTGTTTCTTGTTGTTAAATCTTTAGTTGTCTGTGCTATGTTTTGTGGACCACTGTTTGTATTGTTGTTCTTTCTCTTTTTGCCATTGTATTTTATTTCATTCTCGGATTTCCGCCTGTTGAATACTCCCTTGGATATCTTCATAACCTTTCTCATAGAATGCCTACGTGAGATTATTTAGATTAATGGTAAACAGATATTCTACTGTATATAGAATTAATCAATTATGTATTCAATATACAATATAAAAAGTATAAAAGTGTTTGTGCATTACCGTTAGTAAATTAGATCAACAAAAGTAAATGTCATGTATTAGTTCATTCTCTGCCATATATGGGTCGGTAGAATTGTAAAAAAATCACTAAAATAGATTTATAGTAATGTATGTTTTATTCCGTATCTTAGAAATCACTTATTCTCTAATGAATAGCGAACATCATACGAAAATAGCAGGTATTGATCATTTCATTTTTTATGAACTTCAACAGATTGCTGAAGCGTAATTGAAAACCAGTGATGAAATTGTTTAGACACACTTGTCGCCAATGAATATTTTCAAAGTGGGTAGATAAGGATGCAATGTCTCCCGGCCAATATATTTTAAGCTTACATTGTTAGGCTTACTTGTTTATGCGTGTATTTGTGAAAGTAAGAATGTCATATGAGACAGTGTTAGTAAATTATGTATTATTGTAAACAAAAGGTTAATGAAAACGTAATAATGTATCTATATAAAGCACTAATCATTTAAGATAATCTTTTGTTCAAGATTCAGATATAGATATGGTAAATTAATAATATATCGTATAAGAAGAGCTTGAAGATACCAATGGGGTAATCAGAATCCGTAAATCAAAGAAGGACAGACAACACAATGATCAAAAGGAAACGGACAAAAGGACAAACAACGATCTACAAAACACTACACAGAAAACAAAACAAAAATCGAGTAACACGTACGTTCAAATCTGCTTCAAAGACCACCTGTATTAAGGATAATCATTCAGACTAATCTACTCAATAATTACAGTAGTACATCTAATATACAGTTTACCTGTATTAAGAGGTAACCTGTGTTTAGAGATCATGCTTTCTCTTTCCCATGATTGAGCTTTGAAAACAAGTTAGGATGCATTTCTTTTCGGATATCAAAGGATGAAAATTGTTATCATCTTTTTATAAATACCAAAGAATTTCTACAGAAGAAAAATCTATTTCATAGATGGCCTGATCAAGTTCCTTTTTATTAGATGATGATGATGTCTATGTTTATATTACTAAACTAACACGCTAAGTTGGCTTTTTTGTATTGTGCTAGTTCACTGAAGTATCAGTCCACATATAGGATATGTCGCTCCTTTGGAACACATTATCCTGACTTAGAGCTAATAACTAGTTCTTTCTCTCACTCGTTAATAACGTGTGTTGAACGGAAAAGTAGCTGCAACTATCAGTTTTATAGTCTTTGGTATGGTCCACCAGGGGATCTTCTGACCCACAATGCACCTCAATCGAGGTCGGCACGCTAACTATGACACCACATATTTCGCATGCAGAGTGTATATCATTACTATAGTATTTCCATAAATCTAGTAGAACGTACTGATGTCAATATATTGCTGTATCGATGTTTGAAAGAATGAACAAACGAGGGTAACCATGCCTTTGATTTCAGTATAATTTTTATACTAGTCTAAAACAATGCTTAACAGTGATTTATGAATACCGCCATCTTCCTTTTTTTTTTTACAAATACAATGACGTGTAATATTGTGGGCGAATTTTAAGTCTTTCGGTATTTAAGCAACACTTTACAAATCATTAGAGTATAAAATCATATAACTTTCGTAGAACGTAGTTGCGTGTGTTTATAAACCAACATTATTCCGTGTAGCCTTTCACTTAATAACGTTCTACATATAATAGAGATTTATCTTTCAAGAATTATATATCGTCTTATTTTCGTTATTTGTGTTTGTTTGCATATAGTGGTGTGCTTTTGCTTGGTCTTTCCTCGTCTTGTGAACCATATGTTGCCAATTTCTCTGGATTGTCCATTTTTGATTGCACCTGCGATATTCTCTAACGTTTATATAGCAATGTATGTAAAATGTAAGTTACCAATATGCAAATCTATGAAAATAATAATATATGTCAGATATAATTTATATTATTCCCATCATATAAAAAGTAACACCATTTTTCAACAACAATAGTGGAATGAAGGTCTACTAGCATATCACTGAAGAATATTTGACTGTCAAGTTGTACTACATGATCCTTCAGACTTTTAATGTCTGTTTTAATATGCTGACTTTCACTGCCTTCCTTGGTAATATAATTTGTTGTACTATTGCATGTTACATAACGATAAAATATATACAGTCATCTGTCTAGTCAATAAAATGTGGTAATAGTTCCGGTGCCATGTTATAATGTAGCTGTCAATATATATCAGGCCGGGTTTTCCAACAACAAGTTTTTTCTTTACTTTTGGTCTTCTAAAAATTCTACACAACGATCTACAAAACACTACACAGAAAAAAAAATCGAGCACCACGTACAGTCAAATCTGCTTCAAAGACCACCCGTATTAAGGAAAATCATAAGTTAATAGACTGTCCTACATCTCATATACATTTTACCTGTATTAAGAAACCATCTGTGTTTAGAGACCATGCTTTGACTTTCTCATGATTGAGCTTTGAAAAGAGGTTAGGCTGTATTTCTATTCGGGTATTTAAGGATGAAAAATGGTATCATGTTTTTATAAATATGAAAGAATTTCTACAGAAAAATCTACTTCTCATAGTAAGATGGTCATCTATGTCATAGATGGCCTGATCAAGTTCCTTTTTATTAGATGATGATGATGTCCATGTCTATATTACTAAAATAACACGCTAAGTTGGCTTTCTTATAGTGTTAGTTCACTGAAGCATCAGTCCACAAGTAAGATATGTCAGTCCAGTGGGACACATTATCCTGACTTTGAGCTAATAACTAGTTCTTTCTCTTGCTCTTTAATGATCTGTGATGAACGTAAAGGTAGCTGCAAATATCTGTTTTACAATCAGGGATCTTCTGACCCACAATGCATCGCAATCGAGGTTAGCACGCTAACTATAACACCGCCTATTGCGCATGCAGAGTGTATATCATTTCAATAGTATTGTAACGTACAAATGCAATTATATTGCTATATCGATCTTTGAAAGAATGAACAAACGAGGGTAGCCATGATCTTGATTTCAGTATAATTTCTATTCTTTCCTAAAACAATGCTTAGAAGTGATTTTTGAATGCCGCCATCTTTCCCTTTTTCACAAATACAATGACGTTTAATATATTGGGCGCATTTTAAGTCTCGATATTCAATCAACATTTAAAAATACTTTGAAATAAACGTTAGAGAAAACCGAAGGGGCAATCAAAAATGGACAATCCAGAGAAACTGGCAGCAAAGAGTACACAAGACGAAGAAAAACAAAACAAAAACATAACACAATATGTGTTGAACACCACTATACGTAAACAAACAACTGAGAGGTAAAGACGACGAACCAAACATCGTTTTTATGCAGAAACGTAACGGACATCACAACACGGAACTCAGAAGTAAAGACATACAATAAGACAACACAAAAAACTAAAAAGAAGAGCAACACTCACCCCACAAAAACATTACAGTATAAAATTCTATAAATTTAAATTTCGTAGAAAGTATTTACATGTGTGCATAAAACAACATTATTCACTGTATATCCTTTCACTTAATACCGTTTTACATATAACGAATATTTATCTTTTAAAGCTTATATAGCAATGCATCCAAAATATAAATTACCAAGATGCATATTTAGTCAATGAAGCATATATGTCAGATATAATTTATATTATTCACACAATTCAAAAGTTACAGCATTTTTCAACAAACGTAGCTGAATGAACTTTCAAGGTCTAGTAGTATATCACTATATTCTATTTTACCGTTACTGTCATGTTGTATAACATAAAACCTTCAGAATTGATTTTTCTGTTTTAATATGATGACTTTCACTGTTCTCATTGGTAATATAATTTGTTGTACCATTGCATGTTTCATATCGATAAAATATATACAGTCATATATTTTTGGTTCCCAACATCCTATCTTGTCAATAAAATATTGTAATTGTTCCGGTGTCGTGTTGCAATGTAGCTGTCAATATATCTAAGGCCACGTTTTCCAACAACAAGTGTTTTCTTTGCTTCTGGTCTTCTAACGATTCTATCTTTAGACTTTTCAGTGAATGGTTAACCATACTTGCAAGTGCAGTATTCAGATATTAATAAAGCATGCAACATTACACGATTCTCTTTTTTTGAAACAAAATAAAAAATTTCTGCATGTACTTTTATTTCAACTTCTGTAATTTTGATGTTATTTGTATATACGCGCAGTGGATAACTTATGAAACACGACTGGTGCAACTAGTGGAGCAGGAATTTAATACCCCGCCGGAGTTCACATCCTGTGTTTAATTGGGTTCGTGTTGTTTAATCTTAAGCTTTCGGTGTAGTCTTTTGTAGATCATCTGTTTATTCCATCCTGTTAGACAATGTTTTGTCTGTCCTTAGATTTATGGCTTCTGAACACCCTTTTTGTATCTTCAAATTTTTCGTATGCTGTTCCCAAGCATTTAAAAGAGTATTCTATATATTATTTCTGTTGTGATCATTTTACCTAATTAATTCCGTTCCAGCTTAACGTGAATCAGTGGGCTTTTTTTCTATCAGGATATAAACATTGTAATCCTGTCACCTTTTTAAACCTGTCTCAACCCTCTTTCTCATCAGTTTTTGTCGCTGTTGTATTAATGTTTTCAGACCTGACGGTATCCAAGGGGGATTTTATTTTGCTTTGGTTTGTCTTTGTTGTTTAAATGTAGCCTATTACTGCTCAGCTTCATCATCAATCAAGACATACATTGTATATCTCATTCCATCTATTTATCGTGGTGCATTGTGGTATATATAAGAATGTTTCGTCAAGATCACTAACCTTTAACACGACGACACAAGAGACACTAATGCTATGTTATTGGCTAGAAATCGATATTACCCTATCACTTAATACCAGTAATTAATGGTTTCTTGATCTTACAAAATCAGATGTTATTGAGATCCGAGACAAATAATTAGACTATAGGGACTAATTACCTTTGTTTTTCTTTCTGTCAACAATGGCCGCCTACATTTTAAAATACTAAAGTCATAACTTATTAATTAGTATCACGGTTAGGTACTAGTCTATGCTAATTATCAAAGCTGTTAATAAGAGTTTCTTATTAATAAATGTTCGATGAAACGGAATGTATACTATTGGGAGAGTATTGATTTTTCCAAGCCTAAGATATTGACCTCGTATATATACTGAGAGCATTGGAATATACAATGATAAATTAGGACAAAATGGTTTTGATATTCGTGATCTCTACTATTTTCATAGATACGCATGCTTGATTGATTGATTGATTGATTATTGTTTAACGGCCAGCAAGCAGTATTTCAGCTATATTTTGGATGAGAACAAGTACATTAATATATATTAAAACTATGTAGAAATGAGTGAATGGATGGGTTAACCGTATCAACGACTTGTGACTGCCACTGAAAAAGTATAGAGAGTTAAGAAAGAACGAATAATTAGTCTTTTTTGCGGCTACAATGCGCATACTCTTTTTCGAAATCTACAAAAGATGTCTTTAGCGTATAGGGAACGTGGCACTCTCAAAATACGTTACAAACTATGGTCCACGGTCCGACTTTCCGTATGATAACCTGACAATCCCTATCACGAGGGCACCCCCGACCCACCACCCGCGGACGCGCTGAACAGCTCTGCAAATATGAGCCACGGGAACCATCACTAGTATCCAATTTTTAGATTAAAAATATTTGATAGTGTATTCATGCATTTAACATAAGCTATGTTTTAATCATATTTCAACCGCATCGGTGGCGTAATGGTTAGCGAGTACCGCCTCGAGTGCGTTAGACCGTGGGTTCGAACCCCGGTTGGGTCAAACCAAAGACTATAAAATTGGTATTTGTTGATTCTCCGCTAAGCACGCATCATTAAGGAGAAAGAGCAAAGACTGGTCGGCTCGGAATAAGAATAATGTGTCAGAGTGGAGCGACATGTCTACCCGTGGACTGTTGTTTCAGTGAGCTAACACCATAAAAATCCAACAAAGCGGATTTCATCATCATCTCATTGAAAATTAACTTGTTCTCGCCATGATATAGCTGAAAAATTACTGAATTGGCGTTAAACAACAATCACTCACTCACTCACTTAATCACATGTCGAAAACCTTTGACAGTTCGTATAATTACCAATTCGGAAAATTGATATCCGGTTTTGCACTCTACATTTGAAATTTTACTACTGTTTTTCATTATATAGTGATATTTCATGTCGTGTCAATGTGCTTTACAAAAGCTTTTGATAATGTAATGAAATAAGCGTACTAAGACACCCCAGAAGTACTGCCATGATAAATTAATTTGAAGCGTATTTATTTGATCAGTATATCGACATTTTCACAAAATTCACATGATCATGACCGACAGTTGGAAATTTGTGTTGACATATACTTTTAATTAAATTTTGTAGCCTTAGATACGTCTTTATTTTAGAAAAGAAATGTAAAGATAATATTAGATTATTCTCTCGGGGATATCTTGATATACGAGTCATCTTATTTCTAAAGCATATATCGATACCTGGTAGACCAATAATCTGACACATTCGCTTAAAGAAGTATTAGCCATTTATTTGTCTCTGTTTTCAAAATGATTATTTCAAATACGTATATAAACGGGTACCACAGAAGCCGTACATCGCAAAACAGACAGTGCAATGACCAACAGAAAAGGGACAAAAAGACGAACAAAAGTCGACAAAATGCTATCCACAAAATAAAAAATATGAAGACATGTAATTTGACAAAATAAACAACCCTACTGTCGTAAGGTTTTGTTCTTAATCGGTCCTCAAATAATTTCTACGTATATGTTAAGGTATGAATCAGACTTAGCTGTACCTGTGATATCCGTTATTTCATGTTCAACGTGATAGAGGCGACCAACACAATCATACAATACATCTTCATTTTGGAAACACTAATAGCGACAATACCTATTAAGAGTCAATTTTTTTTCATTCGGCTGGGCGCTTATTGTCCTGGCAACAGATTGCTTAAATTAAGATTAAAGTGTTTTCCATTCTTTGATTTATGATCAAGCGTGTGTAATTGTATAGATTGGTTTTGGTATCATGAGTATATTGTTTATTGTGGGAGAGATATTAAATAAAGAATGAATGTCGTAAAACAGGACAAAATATGTTGCATAAACATAGGAGATTTGGATTGAGGTAAAAAGCTGATTTAACATGCTTGTTAATAAACCATTTAGGTACATCTGTAGTATATTATTTTCCGATTTAATCTAATTCTGGAGAATTTATGGAAGTCCGTCAACGTTTGTATTCTGTTTTTCATATATTTATTTTCTTTTTATTCTCTTTCAGGATATTGTATAGATGAAATAAACGTACGAAGTATTCGTAAGACATTTAACAGTGATAAAAATGACGAGTTGTCTCCCATCTTGTTGGGGAGACTGTAGATGTAGGAGTTCTGCTAATGAAAATACAACTAATACATCAGAAAACAGACCCAGTCGGACCGGAAGTTGCAAAAACTGCGAGGC
>JYMV01025412.1_pt1 | contig 11966 bp, 3 predicted proteins | sample 338911 | NCBI WGS metagenome assembly JYMV01 (sample SAMN03354496, study PRJNA234377) | hydrothermal vent metagenome | biome: Deep sea; feature: Hydrothermal plumes at the Eastern Lau Spreading Center, Western Pacific Ocean; material: Seawater | place: Tonga | collected 2009 | depth 2000 m m | reverse complement strand
GAGTTGCGAAGCCAGCCAACAGTTGAGTCGTTCAGGCATCACATACTTACCATCAGTATGCCTGGACTCATCAGCAACATGTGAACAGGACTAGCTGCTTTTAACCGCTTTTAACTGTAAATAGAGATATTTTAATTGTACATACTCGGGTGATTTTCTGCTGTTCACCCACCATGCACTGGAGTTTCAAGACTCGTAGAAGAGTTCACTCCATACCGAGAGGAAGAAGAAGAAGATATTCACAGGACATTATGTTAATAGTGTTATGGTATTTCATGAACAAATCTTACCATTCTTAATGTCTAGACCTATTTTAAAACCACATGCGCTAAGCACATCGGAAATTGAAAACTTGGATTTGCTTTTAAATTTAGCTGACCTTGGATTATAAAATGTAATATATAATCAACAGCGTACATAATGATATCTGCAATGTTTTCTTCCCCCTATTTTCATAAATAAATCCTTTGTACAGTACTTGGAACAGTAGCAGTCACTGTTTGACTGATTGTTGACTGATAGTTGACTGATAGTTGACTGATTTGGAATGGATAGAAAATTGACGGACGCTAACGTATTTGACTGATTGCAGCCGTCATTAACAAATGCTATTCGTCATTACCTTGACAACCGTCAGTCTATCGATCAGTCAATTGATGATGTACAGCATATCACGGATTTGTATCTGTCTAAGATTGTTACAACAAGCTAAAGAAAATATGCAGCTGTTAACCTTTTTGACATAAATGAACAACAAAAAAGACAATGATTGTCGAGGTAATATTTATTGTTAATTTCTTAAAATACTTGATGTCTTTAAATGCTATTAGACTGACAATTATTCATTCGTTAAAGTTCCGATTTTTTAAAACGTTTATCTTACTGGAATTCCGATATGATACGTGTTTAACGAAACATGAATTGTTGCTGGTCTCTGTGAATTTATAATTAGTTAATCAGATACAAATATAGATGTGATATGAAAGAAATAGTTCTGAAATAAGCTTATTATTTGTCAATGTTGTACATATTAAATTGGTACTCTATGAATATTATATTATCATGCTTAAACTAGTTTCATAGATTCTAACTTCCCCTCTTAGTGATATGAAGTGGTCATGTAAGTGTTTTCCACATATCAGTAAATGACATCCTTAATTAGAACACATAGCAAATTTAGCAGTACTTAAATACACACAAACATAATGCTATAATTAAGGTATAAGCAAACCAGTAAATATATATATGAATATAATTAATTCATCTAACTTAAACATGTTATTAAATAAGGGTAATAACAACCATACGATCACAACCACAAAAAAACCTTCATTGTTTTTTTCTCAGAATAGTTTTAAATAAAAGTGGATAAATTCTCAAAATGAGTACATTAAATTTATATAAAGTGCGTGCACCATTTTATGTAAATTATTGTACCGCTATTTTGATCTCTACCCAAGGATAACGATAACGATCATATGACGACAGATATATATATAATTTTAAAACGTTAAAATAATCCAGGGCAAAGTGTTCGACAAAAATAAATTTTAGACAGTCCATAAGCAGATCTGGTACAGCCGTGTTGTTAACATGACACATATCGCATGATAGAAGATAACAGGTAGAGATCCAGTTCATTTTTAGAATAAAGGTGACAATAAATAAATGAATATTAAATAATTAAATATTTAATCAATGAGTTATTAAAGGTATTGTAAAAAATAATATTCCGGAATGAGCAATTTGGCAATTGATAATTCAAAGTTAAACAGAGCACAATTTCACAACTTTGGCAGAGATTATATCAAAAATAATCAACTCAATATCGCCCTGGAAGTAGTAGTCCACGCACCACTACTCCAGCCAAATATCGGTATATCCGGGTGCTCAATCTACGTAATCGAACAGAAAATGCTATAACCACTGCTGCTGCTATCCCAGGTTTACGGAGAATTTCCACCCAGACAGCCTAAAACAAGCTTCGCCAACGCGGCATTCGTCCAAAAAACATTATGTTGGACCAGTTTTTACCCATGTACACAGACGTTCACGTGTTCTTTAACTTCGTTGGCGTCATACATTGAGGGTGTGGAATAAATTTTATATTTCCATCAATTCTAACTCTTTTGCCTTTGGGTTATTTATATTACAATAATTACTTGCATCTATCATTTGATTCTCTACCGGGGGCCGTCGTGGCCGTGATCGTATGATAGTTCGATGGACAAATATTTTTGAAAGTGGCGCTAAACATCATAGAACCAACCATCAAAAAATGATTCTAGACCAGATTAAAATCTCCAGTTATTACAACTGACTTATTGACAACATTTTCAATTATTTCACAGATTTCACTATCATTATTTGGGCCGTATAGATTAATTAATGAAGTCTTTTTACCTCCAATTTCAATAACCAATGCTAGTAAATTCCCATTGTCATCTTTTTTTTTATAATTATTTTATATTCAAAATTTGCATTCAAAATATTTATTACATAGAATTGCTCCTCCACTTTGATTAGAAGAAAAAAAGAGTTAATGAAGCATTCTCCTCCCCATAGGCTTATAATAAATGAATATTCTATTTCTGTGAAATGTGTATCTTGAAAGCAGTATATATTACAATTTCCTTGATTTCAGAAAATTGAATACATCTCTCCATGTTCTTTTACAATTCAAGCAATTAGTTATTTTACTGAAAATGGAATTAACTTGATACATTAAGAAAATAAATATGTCTCTTGTCTTAAACATCTGTCAATTAAACAATAAAGGTACACAAGCACAAATATACCTGATTATATACATATAAGTATATATAGCGTACACTTTCTAAATACACAAAGCAAAAATAAAGATGGAAGTAAGGAAAAGGAAAATAAAATAAAGTTTTCATATCATAAATGGAACTACAATAAAAACAATTTTGTTTTTCTAAATTTGAAATCTGCTTACCCACTTCTAACGATTTACAATAAAAGGGAGGTAATATAGATTTGTAACCCACGTTGAAAGCTATATAGAGCAACATAATATTTACCCTCAATTCTTGTTGTATAAGAAACGTGCCTGCTTTAGCCTATTATAAAGGAGTTGATTTTTACTGTACTTGTTTCATTTATAAATAAAACCAGTCATAAAGAATTCTGAAAGATTGAAATAGCAAAAGATGAATTGAAAATTAATACACATAAAAAGGCAATACCAAAAGGATACATTGAACTACATGTGAATATCTGAAACAATGTGTAGTGTTATATAATAATCAAAGTCCATATGCATTACTGTTCTCAAACTCTATCATAGGTATGAGTTTGGTTCCCACAACAATACCATGCTATGAGGAATAATTTACATAAATGCATATTGAACTAAAAAACGAGGTAACACTCATATACTAAATATAGCCAAGCTTGTTGTTCCTTTCACCAGTTTAAGGTACTTTATTCCTTTTTCAATGATATTTGAATTTTATACTCATGCATTATGTCAATAACATCAGATGACTGTGTAAGTAATCAGACTGTGTGGTGTAAATTGCTGAAAAAGGATAACAGTTAAAATAGAACGCATAAACCACTACAAGATTATATATGATAGTGTTACATAATATTTACTGTCTGTTATCTTGAGATGTTTATAAACAAAGCAACAAATAGACAGAAGAAAACATTAAGGTTTATGAACAAGTGTGATTAAGTACAACATCAGACGTTTTTCTGATAGTTTGATATAATATGCAAGCAAAAACTGTCAATATATTTTGCTATGAAAATACAACACCGGACAGTCGGAACATTTCCAAAATCCAATGACAAAAAACGTAGAAAGAATCAAAATCGATATCCCTAGCACACACATACAGGAGATGACCACTGATTTCCTGACGTGAAGTCAGTTGAAATAGACACTTCTGTCGTCGTCAGAAATATTGAGTATTTAAATTGGAATCAGTTGCACAAAGCTAAACACATTTCAAGATATCTGAGCAGTAACCAGAAGATGTAATTTAAAGCAAAATGGATCTACTATTGTATCTCTAATTAGCTTAACATATTAATATATGACTCATCTATGTTCATTATTATTGCAAAGACGTCTTCCTTTTACATCCCAGATACATTCTGCTAAAAATACTTAAAAAACTTACCTTAATTTATATATTGTTATTCAAGGACACCACTATGTGCAAGCAAACACAAATAACGTACATGCGATATGGGCCCTCCTACAAACAACTAGAGGTAAATACGAACCGAAAATATTTGCATGTAAGTATCGTAACGGACATCTAAACATGGAACTCAGAACGTAAAGACACATATAGGACAACACACAAAACTAAAAAGAGGAGGAACACTCACTCCACCAAAAAACTGGGTGTGAACTCGGGTGCTCGCGAAGGGTAAGCAGTTCCTGTTTTAAGACACCCGCAGTGCTAGTCGTCTATAAAGTCATGTCCGGTAAACGTCTTGGCAGTAGCCTTTAAAATAACTCCATTATGATGTCAAATAAATGTAATACCGCGTTTTAGAAGAACAATTATTTTGACTGTGTCTCAGTTTATTCGAACTTTTGTTCATAATGTTATTCTGATATAATTTGAATTGAATACAACGTTTACCACAAAAAATACTCAGAGCTACCTAATACTTTTTCAGGTGGTGACTAGGAAATCCCCACGTAAGGGGGGAGGAGGGATTGTTTGCTTATAATACAGAATGAGTCCAATTTGTTTTGTGGAGTTTCATGTTTAATTGATGTTATTTGTATTTATTTACGTATATCGTTGACCAACACGATTACAATATTAAATGATGTTCTAGTTTAAAAGTAACACGACGGGCGTCACATGTACAACAGAAATTGCTAACACTTCTGGAGTTCACCCCCGGTTTTCAATGGGATTTGGGTTGCTCGATATTGACTTTTCTGTGTAATGCTTTGAAGATCATTGTTTGTCCTTTTGTCTTTTTTTCTTTGGCATTTGCAATGTCTACCCAGAAATACTTACCGTCGACCATAGAAGGTGCTATGTTTGAAGGATGCCACATTACCTACACCCTAAGGACTTCGTATTGTAACCAATTCTAAAGCCTATATTTTTACCCACAATTTTCACAACCAAGCAGAAGTCCTAATCCCGGTTGATCCACTGCACGTTAAGCAATCAACAATCAATTACTCAACCAAAAATCAATGAGTCCACCAACAATCAAATACTGAACCTACAATCAATTACTCAACCAATTATCCAACCAACAAGCAATTACGCAATCATCAACCAACTATCAATTACTCCACCAACAATCAATTACTCAACCAACAACCAATTACTCAACCAACAATCAATTTCTCATCCAACAACCAATTACTCAACGATTAATCGATTAATCAACCAATAATTAAATACTGAACCTACAATCAATTACTCAACCAATTATTCAACTAGCATCACATTACTCTATCAACAACCATTTACTCAACTATTAATCAATTACTCAGCCAACAATCAATTACTCAACCAACAATCAATTACTCATCCAACAACCAATTACTCTATCAACAACCAATTACTCAACTATTGATCAATTACTCAACCAGCAATCATGTACTCAACCAGCAATAAATTACTCAACCAACAATCAATTACTCAATTTAAATAAATGTCCGATGGTTCTGTATTTTCCGGTATTGGAGACGACTCCCAGATTTCAAGCTCACAGCTGGTGGATAGGAAAAGCATTCTCGATGAAGGTTGTGGGTTATGATACGGAAAGCTGGAACGTTTGCCATATTAGGTAACGTGTTTGGATAGCACCATGCTCCCTGCACACTACTCTCTTTTGTAGATTTAGGAAAAGAGTAGGCGCATTGTACTCACTACAAAATACTACATTTTTCGCTCCTACTAAACGTTCCATCCATTTGCTGTGGCAATGGCAGTCAAAAGTAGTTGGTCCAGTTGACCACCCTTTTTTCTATAGTTTTGTTTATGGATATTATTGATCTTTTTCTCCTCGTGAGAATAGCTGCACGCTAAGCAATAATCGGTCATGTGCTTACCGCGTGATATTTTGTTTGTTTTTCATTGTATCTTTAAGCTAATTATTACAATCGGGATGAAAATATGACAAATGCTGCCATTATTTTTGAGAAAAAAAGAGAAAAATATGAAAAAAAGATAGTAATGTTTTCTCGCGGTTCGCTATAATATATTGTCGTTTTGGAACTCATTAACAGTCGGGGAAAGTCGATGCAACTGATCAATCAGATAGTTTGGTAGTTTTCCGTTGTCAGGTGTGCTTGATCAGGTGTGTGTCACTTTCTAGCCGTCGTGCGAATATACAAGACCAAACATATTTTAGTTAGGAAAATGGTGAGGTCCGACACCTTATCAGGAGATTGGCATCGTATACAGGTTTCCATCACTTTTAATATTTTTGGTGCTTGGTTTTTTCTGGACGGCCTTGGTTATCGGTGATGGATAATATTTTGGGATATTCATAGCGAATATTTATTTTGATGGGTATAAGGTCTCATGTTGTAAAACAGTTTAATTGTGCAAGACGTTCTTCAAAATAAGAGAGATAATTAATTAATTTGAATTGTATATACTTATACATGTATTGGTTTTTGATGTTATAATATATCCGGCGTCCATCACGTACGGCGGGCTGTCGGTAAATTTACAATTGCGTTTTAGTTTATTTATTGTTGCCATGTAGTATAGATAATACTTACCAGGTATATATTAATCAAAATTCCGCGGTTGTATCTTACGTTACGCATACAGTGATTCAACACTGATGTGGTTTCATACACATACAATGTATTTAAAATTAAAATTTACAGTCTCTAAATCATTCAAAGCTAAGATACTCCTTCCTCAGGCATAGGTAACCTTGGCCGATTTTGGCTATCCTGTTTAGGCTCATTGATTTTTATTCACTATATGTGTTTTTTTTAATTCTTTTGACTTTGATGTTACCTGGTAAATGTTATTCCCTAGACGCGCTGTGCGCATTCAATTAGATAGGTACGTTTTTATGTATTCATTATTATAGCGTGAATGTAATTTATGCATTTAATTAGAAAGAAATATATGGATGCAAATGAACATGAGAGACTATCCATCATTGTAGGTATGCACACATTAAAATAAAGGAACAGCTTGTAGTAAGAACAATTATGGATGTAAATGAACATAAGAGACTATATAACATTACACTTAGACAAACATTAAAGTAAAGAAGCTGCAGAAAGAATACGAGCGCAACTGAACATCCGAGAGAATCCAACATTTTTGCACTTAGACGTACATTTAAATATAGAAGCTGCAGAAAGAATACGAACGCAACTGAATTTGAGAGACAATGCAAACAACATTACATTTACACGCAAATCCAAGCTTGTAGTAAGAAAAAATATGTATGTAAGCAAACATGAAAGACTATCTAACATTATACTTAGGAACAAATTAAAGTGAGAGAACAGCTTATAGTAAGAAAAGGTATGGATGTAAATAAACAAAATACACAATCCAACGTTGCACTTAAACACACATTAAAGGAAAGAAAGAACTTGTATTAAAAAAGTATATGTATATAAATGAACATGAGGGACTATATAACATTACGCTTAGACGCAAATTAAAGTAAACTTTAGTTTTGATAGGCACTGATTGCACAGGTAGTTGTAAATCCATTTATTAATAAATGAAAATGAAATTCTACATATCTCAAGTAACTAAATTTGTAATTAGTGTCTGCTTTCTTTTTTAATAGTGTTCCGGTGGAACGTCAATAGCTGATCGTATGCATGTATGGTGTGCACACTCGGTCGAAATGTGGCATCTGCTTTAGCAATATCTGATTAAAAAGGACTGCTCCTTAGTTAGTGTCAAATTAAAGTAAAAAAACATATAAGGGGTACACAAAAACGTTATTTTATTAATACCCCCTTGTACGTGGTTATAATTTTTAGAAATAAAATAATATAATGAAGTCGGCTCAATAGCATGACAAGATCGCATGAGAATGGTTTTAACATCAATTATATCACTTTTGTGTATTGTATCAAATTTACATAGTTTTTATGTACTATCTTTGTCAGAGAATTCAAAATAAAGTCATAGATTAAAACGAACTGAACGAATACGTATGAGTATGTTCTACCGCTTACTATATTTATTGGTGTCGACCTCTGTTTATTTTCTTTGAGATTCTTGAGACTCGTGTTACTCGGATCGCCTAATCGACGACTGTCAAAATGTATCAATATACTGTGTTATGGTATTCATGAATAAAACCAAGAACAAACAACACACCTGATTCAATCAAGTAAACACAACAATTCTGACTGCAACCCAACCGAGATCACTTCTTAGAATTAGTACAACATTGAACTGACATTACTGTCAAAACAAACTTAATTCACCTGACATTAAATAACATAAATTACAAACATATGCACTAAAAATAACTGCATGTTGATTACAGCTAATTAATATATTATATCTTAAATCACAGCTTCGAAATTAAACTCATTAAAACCTATCAGAAATATTATTCTTAACATTTTATAGGTAGAGATGTGGAATATGTGAGGCTCAGCATATCACAAAATATGCAGATCAATGGTGCCCTGAATGTGACGAGGGTCTATGCTCGAACTGTGAGAACCATCACAAATTTTCAAAGTCTTCTAGAAATCATGGTGTTTTCTTCTATAGAAAATTATCATAAATTGCCGTCATCTATTTCAGAAATCGATGATCACTGTGAATATCATGATATGAAATATACACATTTTTGTTAACACCATGACAAACCTTGCTGTCCAGATTGTATTTCTACAAATCACAAAGATTGTGTTGGGTCTTTTGTCTATACGTGAAATAATTAAAACATCCAAAACATCGACAGTGATTGACAACATTGAACATAATTTAACAATATCAAAAACAATATAGACAAAATTACGAAAAATCGACAACAAAATTTGTCGGAAATTCGACAACAACGACAGATGTTTCAAAACCAAATAAAACAGATGCGTGCTAAAATAAACTCACACTTAGATACACTAGAACAGGATATTCGACAGGAACTGGATGATACAGAAGACGAGATTAAGTCAAAAATAGATAATCTGTTAAATCAAAAGAACGTAGAAGGATTACAAAGAGACATTAGAGCTGTCAAAGAGTACGCATCAGACCTACAAACCTTCCTAGATAGTAAGGCAATCAATGAAGATATAAAGAGGGAGAAGGCGTACCCAATGGCTTTATCTGAAGATGGATGTCTACAACAACTTAACTTAAGATGCAACATTATTACAAAGATAAACGATATATTGTCTACTATTACAACGTTTGAATCCGTATCTATGGAAACAAGTCCTCCATCAGTTGTTATCAAGAAAATGAAGGCTAAACAGGCACAAATAATATCTGGTATACGACATCCATCTGTAAAGTCAATCAATGATATTAAGCTTACTTTACATTTTACATTTAATATACAAAAAGGAAAAGGTAGCATTAATATTACAGGATGCATAGTTTGTCCGAATGATAAAATAATATTTGTGGACTATTACAACAGTAGATTCGTTATTCTTGATGAAGACGGACCAATAGATAAGGCTATACCTTGTTCACTGGGGTACCCGTTTGACGCTACATGTCTAGATGATACAAATGTAGCTGTGTCAACATATAGTGGTAAAGAGATAATAAACATCGCCTCTACAAAAACAGAAAGACGTATTACGACTAGTAAACCATGTCGTGGAATAACACATCACAATGGGGTATTATTATTGTGTGAACAACAGAGAGGTATACAAATGATGAAGCTATCGGATGATATAGTTACCACTTTAGTTAAACAAAGTATCCTGCCGTACGACTCTTATATAACAACATGTGGAGACAAAATATATCAAACAAACCGTGACACTAATAAGGTCGAATGCTACACGATAAATTTGGAAAAGTTGTGGGAATATAAAGACCCATTTGTGCTGAATGGTCCATTGGGTCTAACCGTGGATAATAATTATAACATTTACGTGACGTCACACATATCCCACAGTGTCGTAGTACTAGAATTAGACGGTAGACAAGGGAGACAACTTATTAGCAGAGATGATGGATTGAACGAGCCAGCTGGAATACATAAATATAAAAACAGTTTGTTGGTTACTAACTACTTTGGAACGGCTTATCTGTATCATATGTGCTAAATCGTGTTGTGTATGGGTTGTGTTAAATATTATGTTAGTGTTAGAGAGTAAATACTATTTCATATACTGCTTGTTAGAATAATTTCATATTTTGTGATTAAAAATCATTTAACCTAAGAACGAATGTTACAATAACAATTGGAAGGAGGGAGCAGAATGAATCTGATAGAACTGGTTGTGGTGAAAACAGTTTGAAGACACCAAAGGGGTAATTAGAATCCGCATATCGAAGAACATACAAAACAATGGCCAAAAGAAAAAGTACGAAAGGACAAACAACGATTTACAAAATATACACATAAAAGTAAAGATCGAGTAATACGAACCCCACTAAAAACCAGGGGGTGAACTCATGTGGTCCGGAAGGGTTAGCAGTTCCTGCTCCACTAGTGGCAACCGTCGTGTTTATCTTGTTACAAAGCTGGTGAATGATGAAAGGACCGGGAAGTGCTTACGCCAAATGGAACATATCCGTGGTCATTTGTGACACAGATATTCCATATCGGTCAACCAAGTCATGGTGGCGACCGTAAAACTTTCGAAGTGATGACTTCAACTTAACCAGGAGGAACCCTTGGTTCAGTAGCTTCCTTGTTCGCAGCAACTCTCTATCAAGGAAATACTGATAGCAACAACAACTTCTGGAATATCGTATCAACTGTGAATTGAAATTTGAACCCATCAAGCAAATGATGTAGAAATTATCACTGAGATAAAATATACAAAGTGATTGACAACTCTACTTACTTAGCAAAATATGAACAACTTTTGATTTACAAACTGGGAGCAAATAGTAGAAGAGATGTAATGGTACATAGCATATCATATCAAAAGACTTATGACATGAGGGTTAGATTGATGGTGCTTAATGCCACTTTCAACAATATCTCAGTTATATCATGGCTGTCAGTTTTATTGGTGGAGGTAATCGGGGTACCTGGAGAACATAATCGGCTTAATGCATGTCACCGACAAATTTTATCACATAAAGTTATATCGAGTTCACCTAGCAATGAACGGGATTCGAACTCGCAATACTTATGAGATAAAATTATGATATAAAATTAAATAAACATAAAAACAACTAGTAGATGTGTTATAATGATACATTTTAGCAGATTGTGTTATGAAAAGAATACATCTTAATAACATCACAAGTATGTCTTTGGACTGACCTGGCATAGCACATACAAACTTGACATATTTTAAGGAAGCATCATATCATACAACTAAGCCAACTTATAACAAGCTTTATTTCAAGACAACCACTTAAATAATAGAAATGTCGTCAAATTATCAAAACATCAACATGTTGAATGAAAGTTGGTTGACGTTTAGATCACATCTCTATGATAACAGACATCTACACCATTTTTATTCAAATTTGTGTGTAAGAAAAACTAGATCATGGATATCTGAACAGAAAAGACAATACCAATAACAGAAAACGACATGAACATATTTAGTATATAAAATGTGAAAATACTTTATTTTGATTGAATGATTATTGCTTACTATTTTTTATCAGCGTATGCTTAATCTTGGCAATGGTTTTAAACCAGTTTGAAATAATATCCCGTGGGCACTATCACTGTCGTGTACCCGATACGGAATGGTCATTTCAAGATGGTGGATTGTACATCGTCAAAAAGGTAGGTGTGATGCTTCCTTAAAATATGTCAAGTTTGTATGTGCTATGCCAGGTCAG
>JYMV01052734.1_pt1 | contig 11967 bp, 4 predicted proteins | sample 338911 | NCBI WGS metagenome assembly JYMV01 (sample SAMN03354496, study PRJNA234377) | hydrothermal vent metagenome | biome: Deep sea; feature: Hydrothermal plumes at the Eastern Lau Spreading Center, Western Pacific Ocean; material: Seawater | place: Tonga | collected 2009 | depth 2000 m m | reverse complement strand
CTGCTTATCAGCTTGTACTTCCGTTGATTCTGTATATGTAGATTTTCTCAATGTAGAGATTCAGCCAAGTAACCCTGCCATTTGCTTTGGGGATAGTGTGGAGTTGAGTGCGAATGGAGGCGGAGGAGGTTCGAGTCTTGGAGGACAGCAACTCATAGATCAATTCACTATGACGTTTGGTTCTGCATTCTCAAGAAGCACTCCTGTGCTTTCTTCTGATTCGACATACTTGATTACTATTGATGGGAGATATGCAATTGCAAGCAGTGCCTATGGTAAGTTGGATGGAGCTTGGTATTATTGTTACAGTGGATGTCCAAGTGGTTGCAGTGTGAATTCCCCTTGCTCAGGATTAGATAGTACTAATTGGAATTTAGACATAACTATCCTTCGTCCAGATGTGGATACTTTTAGTAATGTTCACTTCTACGAGTATACCTTACAAGGAACTGATGCGGCTATGACATTCGATTTTACGGATGGGTTGTATTCAGATAATAGTGGTTCGTTGGATATCAAGGTCTATAATTTAGGATTCTTTTCGGCATCAAATGGTCAAACTACTTACCTCTGGTCCACAGGCGACACAACAGCAAGTATAACAGTTAGCCCCATTCAAACCACCACCTATTCAGTTACGGTAGATAATGGAACTACCACCTGTTCAGACAGTGTAACGGTAACCGTTAGCAACCCAACTGTAAACCTTGGTGCAGACACTCTCAGCACCTGTACAAGCGACAGTATATTATTGGATGCGGGAGCCGGGTATATCAGCTATGCTTGGAGCACAGGAGATAGCACGCAAACGATCAATGCTACACAGACAGGTAATTATAGTGTTACGGTAGGTGAAGGCGGTGGTGCAAGTAATAATTACTCTATGAGTTTTGATGGGATTGATGATTATGTATCATTAACTGAAATTGATTTGCTTCAGGATTTTACTCTTTTGTCATGGGTTAAAAACATATCTAATGTCTTGCCAAATAATATAATTTCTAAATTAAATAGTGGTGGATATGCCTTCTTAATAGCGAACTCTCCAACACAAGGGCTACTATATGGTCACACGGGTCAAAGTTCCTCACCTAATGAAATGTGTGTTTCTAATACTGTTATCACATTAAACCAATGGACACATGTTTCAATGGTGTTAGATAATGGTATCCTTTCATTTTACGTAAATGGAGTTCTTATATATTCATGTAGTGGGATGTCAAATACAACTAATAATTCTGATAGTGTTTTTATTGGACGAGCAGCAAGGAGTCCTATGGAATGGTTCAATGGCTATATTGACGAAGTTTCAATCTGGAACACAGCCCTCTCACAGCAAGAAATCCAAAACTACATGAACTGCCCACCAACAGGCAATGAAACAGGCCTTGTTGGCTACTGGAATTTTGAAACAGGCAGCGGTACCACAGCATACGATCAAACAAGCAATGGAAATGACGGAACCATAAATGGAACAACCTGGAGCACAGATGTACCCAACCAAACCTGCTCATCAGCTTGCACCGCCAGTGATAACGTTTACGTAGATATTCTCCTGGATATCCAACCCGATAACCCTACTATTTGTTTTGGGGATAGTGTGGAGTTGACCATAGGGCCAAATGCCGATCTCTGGTCCACTGGTGATACCACATCAAGCATAACAGTTAGCCCCACCCAAACCACCATCTACTATGTTACCGACATAAATGGAGGCAATATATGCACGGACAGTGTAACGGTAACAGTCAGCAACCCAACCGTAGACCTCGGCCCCGATTCTCTAAGCGCCTGCAATAGCATTTTACTTGATGCAGGGCCCGGGTATAGCTACTATTGGAACACAGGAGATGCCACCCAAACCATCAATGCTACGCAGACAGGCAATTATAGTGTTACGGTAGGTGATACAACGGGAGGTGTGCCAGTTTCGAATAATTATTCTTTGAGCTTTGATGGAATTACAACAGGAGGAGTAAATACAGGCAATTATGTAGATTTAAGTAGTCATGTGTCAGATTACTCTGGATTATCTGAGGGGTCTATATTATTTTGGTTCAAAACTTCTGTTCCTGTTGCTACATCAGCAGTGATATCTGCTTCTGATGCCGGAGATAATTCAAGTCAGTTTTGCATTAGAATCCCTGCCGGTGCTACCCCTCCCGAAAATAATTTTAGGATACATGGTGTAGAAGATGGAAATACTTTTTTAAATGTAGAAACTAACAATGATTATAATGATGGTATATGGCATTATTTTGCTTACACTACAAATGTTTCAGGTAATAATATATATATAGATGGGACTCTTGCTGGTGTGACATATATCACTGGAAGTAGCTTAACAAATGCTTTTTTTAGTAATGTGAATGACATTGATTTTATGTCTATAGGAGCAAATAAAGATGCGGGCGGTTTGCAATGGTTTTATAACGGATTACTTGACAATGTAGCTATTTGGAACACAGCCCTTACTCAACAACAGATCCAAACCTACATGACCTGCCCGCCAACAGGAAATGAAGCGGGTTTGGTGGGCTATTGGAACTTTGAGACAGGCAGCGGCACCACAGCATACGATCAAACCAGCAACGGCAACGATGGCACCCTAACCAACGGCCCCACCTGGAGCACAGATGTACCCAACCAAACCTGCTCATCGGTATGCACTGCCAGTGATTCAATATATGTAGAAATTAACAGCGTAGAGATTCAGCCAAGTAACCCCGCCATTTGTATGGGGGATTCTGTGGAGCTGAGTGTAGAACTTGACACCGTAGGTAATTTCCCAGGTAATTTCACTTCCTTTGATTATATGGGTTGCTATGAAGGAAGTCATTATTACTTTTCGGATTATATAGGTCCTTGGACAAATGCACAGGCAGACTGTCAACAACACGGCGGCCATATGCTTACCATAAATAGTGCTGGTGAGCAAGCATTTATAGAGAGTATTTCTACTTATGGCCCAAGTTTACATTTAGGAATTACAAATAGTAATATAAATACTTGGGTAACAGGAGAGCCAGTTACTTATTCTAATTGGAACATAAATGACCTTACCAATGATTATGGTGAGTTTATTTGGTCTACGGGTATTTGGGGAATGGACCCTGTTACAAGTCTACATAGAACCTGTATGGAGATAGAAACTTCTGGTTCTTGTCCTTCTGATCAGTATGTCCTCTGGTCCACAGGCGACACAACAGCAAACATCACGGTTAGCCCCTCCCAAACCACAACCTATTCAGTTACGATAGATAACGGCATTACCACCTGCACAGATAGTGTAACGGTAACCGTCAACCCAATTGTTAACCTTGGTGCAGACACCCTCAGTACCTGTAATAGCGACAGCATCTTATTGGATGCAGGAGCAGGATACAACACATACAATTGGAGCACAGGAGATACTACCCAAACCATCAATGCTACGCAAAGTGGTAATTATAGTGTTACGGTGAGTGAAGGAGGTGGTGCAAGTAATAATTACTCTATGAGTTTTGATGGGGTGGATGATTATGTGGAATTAACAAACACTATTTCTTTTGGGATGAATTCTTTTTCCGTTAGCATTGATTGCTACTTAAACGCCTTTGATGGTTCTGATAGTGAGCCGTATTCATATATAGTTGGGTTGCCTCTAACAGGTGCAACAAATGATCATGGATTTAAAATTCAAACATCAACAGCTACATTTAATGGTGGCTTTGAAGCTCATATCAATGATGCAGGAACTACATATTTTAATGTGTTAACATATAATAATTTGTCTCAAACAAATGTTGTTTTAAACCAGTGGTACAACTTAACTATTGTTGTTAATAGAGCCTCAAATGAGTTTTTATTTTATGTTGATGGTGTTTTAGTTGATTCTGAAGTAATATCTGTAAATTTTGGTGATGTTGATCATGGAGTTCCAATTGCCGTAGGTGTACAAAGTGCAAATTATACAAGTTTGTTGGACGGAAATACAGATAATCTTCATATATGGAACCTAGCCCTTGATGCAAACCAAGTACAACATTACATGAACTGCCCTCCAACTGGCAACGAAGCAGGATTAGTTGGTTATTGGATTTTCGAAGAAGGAGCCGGAACAACAGTCAATGACCAGACCAGCAATGGTAATAATGGGGCAATAAACGGAGCAACCTGGAGCACCGATGTACCCAACCAATCCTGCTCATCAGCTTGTACAGCCAGTGATTCAATATATGTAGAAATTAACAGCGTAGAGATTCAGCCAAGTAACCCCTCTATTTGTTTTGGGGATAGTATCACTTTAAATGTCGGAAATACAAATGTTTTTAGCTCATGTGCTTTACCACCAAATTTGCAGAATGGTTTAGTAGCTTATTATCCTTTCTGCGGCAATGCCAATGATGAAAGTGGCAATGGATTAAATGGAATAGTCACTGGGGCTACTTTATCATCAGATATGCATGGTAATGCCAGCAGTGCTTACTATTTTGATGGGAATGATAAAATTGAAGTTGCCCACAACAACATTCTTAATGTTTCAGAAATGACATTAAGAATACGTTTTCAGGCTTTTGACAATCCAGCTGCAACTCCAAATGGCAATTCACTTTTAATTAGCAAAAGAGAACCTTCTGGATGGGGAGCTAGCTTTGAATTCTACGGGAATGCCAGTTTTGGTTCAAGTTGGACAATTAACGGAAATGGTGGCATTAGCGCTGGTAATCTTATATATGGGGATTGGTATGATGTTGTGTATGTGCATAGAAGTGACTCAATAAAAATTTATATTGACAATATGTTAGTTCTATCTGACATATCCCCAGGTGTTTATAATTCTAATAGTTTGCCTCTAATGTTTGGAATGAGAGGTAATGGTTGGCATCAATTAATTGGTTCTATCGATGATGTTGCAATTTGGAATAGAGAATTAACTACTGGAGAGATCCAACAGCTCTACACCCTGGGCCAATACGATATTTCCTGGTCAACAGGCGATACCACCTCCAGCATTACCGTAAGCCCAAGCGCTACCACTACCTATTCCGTTACCGTAGATGATGGTATAACCAGCTGTACAGACAGTGTGACCATAGCGGTTAGCAACCCTCAACTTGCTTTGCCAGACACACTCTCCCATTGTGGTGACAGTCTGCTAATTGATGCAGGAAACGGTTACTATTCGTATGTATGGGATAGTGGTGATTCTACACAAAGCATCTATGTCCAGGCTTCAGGAACTTATAACGTGACCGTAGCTGATACTGTAGGCTGCACTGCAAATGACAGTATGCTGGTAAGCATTATTAATACTGCCATTACCACTCCAGATACAACGATATGTAATGGAGACAGTATAGAGTTGACCATTTCAGGGATCACACAAGGAAACAACCTGCAGAATTATAGTCTTGACTTCCCTAACATATCACAGGGCAGTGGTAATGCCAAAGCTGTATGCTCCACTGGAATTTCTGGTTTTGACCTAGTTGGAGATTTCACCATTGAATTCTGGATAAAGGCAGAAGGTGCTTACTACTGGCACCTTATGGGGAAAAATACATTCGGGAACAACTCACAAGGATGGTTGTTGAAAAAACCAGGTACTGATCTTAAATTTGCATGGACATACGTTCCCAATGAATTCAATTTTCACACGTTCACATACAACCAGTGGGTACATATAGCGGTATGTTTTGATGATGCCACAAATACTTTTAGATATTTTAATAATGGGCAGTTAATATCAACTCAAACAATTGACATAAATGTTAATGCTTCACCCTATGATTTTGTTATTGGGCATGAATTGGCTACTGGTAATTGGTTTGATGGGAAATTGGATGACCTTAGGCTCTCAAATATATCACGGTATACAAGTACATTCGTACCTTCTCAAACATTTTCTGCAGATGGAAGTACTGTTGCGATGTATGACTTTAATGAAGGTGCTGGAAATATGGCCTATGATATTTCAGGGAATGGAAGAAACTTGACTTTATTTAACACATTATTTAGCACAGACTTTCCTTCAGGATCTACTATACCTAACTCTGGCACAGCACAAACTGTACTCTGGTCAACAGGCAACACCACAGCAAGCATAACGATAAGCCCCACCCAAACCACCAACTATTCAGTTACAGTAGATAACGGCATTACCACCTGCACAGATAGTGTAACGGTAACGGTGAGCAACCCAAACTTAGATTTGGGGCCTGATACATTTTTAGCTTGTGGAAGCGATAGTGTCATACTTGATGCAGGAACAGGTTATGTTAATTATAACTGGAATACCGGTCAGGTGTCTCAAACTATTTACGTAATTCAGGATAGTGACACATTAAATATTTCTGTTGCATTACCAACCGGGCATATAGATACTGCTACTTGGATTGGAGTAATTGATAGCAGTTGGTTTAATCCCTGCAATTGGGATAAACTGATGGTGCCCGACTCTACATATCATGTTCTCATTCCAGGATCTACTCTTTTTCAGCCTTATATTGTAGGAGATACAGCATGGTGTAAAACTCTCACTACTATTCATCAAAATGGTGGACATGTGACTCATGATTATTTAGGAGGTGGGAAGTTGATGAAAAAACCTTGAATAGGCTTACCATCCCTAAAACCCAAAACCACTGAAAGTAAAACTGAAATTGATGAAGGGGTATTGAGGAGGAAGTTGTTGGTGCAGTAGGGGAAGGTAGGCTGTTAATACTACGATGTTCCCTCACACTCTTTGGTAGCTGTAGTTGTGCCTGTTCAACTTAGCCTGCAGCAATAGAGTTCTGGCAGTATAAGCTGGACAAAACACCTGACACCCTATTTGATGGGTACCCCTTTTCCGAAAAACGATTTTCCTTTTGCAGGACACACCCCTGGTTGTATGTATAACCCCCACTCCAACTGCACAGACAAATTGGTTGCGAGTGGTGAGAGTTCCTTGTTAAACATGGGTTCTTGCACTCTACGAGCGTTTCATATATAAGCTGATTTTATTATATTTGAGAAGGTTGCTATGCTATCATTTATCCTGTTAAGGTATGGTGGTATGGTAAGCCGCTGACTCATTAATCCTATCCCATATCCTATTTACACATATTAAATATATTTAAATCATGAAAACAAGACTTCTTGCCATATTCGTACTTTTTGCTTTGTTTATTACTGCTAATGCGCAGGTTCCCGGTTATGTGCCACAGAATGTCCTCGTTGGCTGGTGGCCTTTCAATGGAAATGCCAATGATGAGAGTGTTAATGGAAATCATGACATCAATACTGGAGCCGTATTAACAGCTGATAGATTTGCCAGTGCTGGCTTTGTGGTAATCGGGGTACAAATGGGGTGCAAAAAGTTTCATTATTGGCTTTGGTCGCTTCTAATTTCTCTTCTAAATTTGTCTGAAAGAATTTCTCGTACGGATACTAAAGCTAATAGGCCAAATAAAAGCGTTAGCAGAAATTATGAAAAACAATAAAATATTCGTGCTGCTACTTCTTTATGCAATTGTAGCCACTCTCACAATATTCTTTTTTGATGGTACTGGCGATTCAGGAGATAGTATTCATCATTACCTATTTGCAAAATTTGCGCCTCAGCATCCTCCGCTTTTCTTTAATCATTGGGCAAAACCTGTTTATGTGTTATTAGTTAGTCCTTTTGCCCAATTTGGATTTGTCGGAGTCAAGCTTTTCAATGCAGCTGTATCGTTAGTAACCATTTTTTTTACATTCAAAATAGCCCAAAAATTAAATATCAAAAATGCAATTATCGGTGCTTTAATTTTAGTATTCTCTCCACTATGTTTTGTACTTACTTTTTCAGGATTAACAGAACCCTTATTTGCTATGTTTATTAGCATTGGTCTTTATGCCATATTAGCAGATAAATTCATAATTGCATGCTTAGTTGTTTCATTTCTTCCTTTCGTTCGTTCAGAAGGTCTAATCATTCTTGGTGTATTCAGTTTGTATTTATTGTTAAAAAGAGAATGGAAATTAATTCCATTACTGCTGTTTGGACATATTGTGTATTCGATTGCAGGCTTCTTTATTTATAATGATTTATTATGGGTATTTAATAAAATCCCTTACGCACGTTTGAGTAGCACGTATGGTAGTGGCAGATTATTCCATTTTGCAGAACAATTGATTTATGTTGTAGGTGTACCCATATACATTCTATTTTGGATTGGTGTGGTTGGTATAATCTGGAAATCCATTAAAAAGAGAATAACTATTGAATTGCAGATTTTAGTTTTTCTTGGATTTTTCTCTTTTTTTATTGCTCATTCTCTATTTTGGTATTTAGGGATTTTTAATTCGATGGGGCTAAAAAGGGTATTAATTGGGGTTGCTCCATTAATGTCAATTATTTCATTGATTGGTTTCAATTTTATAACAGATGATGTTTTCCAAAACAAAAGGACCTTGAAATTAATTACCCAAGGTTTGTTGACTGCATATATCTTAATATTTCCTTTTACTTCTAATCCAGCTGCAATTAATTGGGAAAGAGATTTGAATCTTACAAAAGATCAGCAATCCGCCAATCAAGTAGCTGCTTTTATTGCTCAAAATAGAAAGCCCAATCAATGCTTTGTTTTTGCTCATCCATATTTAAGTGAAGTGCTTAAAATTGATCATTTTGATAATAACATGCGGTTGGAATTGACCAAAGGCTTTATGAATCAAATTAAGACAGGAGATATTGTAATTTGGGAAAATTGGTTTGCGGTAGTTGAATATGGTGTCACAAAGGAATATCTTGATAATAATGCCGAACTAATTAATCTATACAATTTAAGTGTTTGGGATAACGGTCGAGAAATAATTTATTCAGTTTATAAACGAATATGAACTTCTGCTAACAAAACCTAAACTGCATTAAAACGCAGCTTAGCTGAAACATCAGTTGTCAGCGCAAATGTTTGCGGTATAGAGCTGTGCAGCAAGAAAGCACCAGTGCCAATTTGGTTTAGCGATCCGTTGCTCAGCAATTTAGTCAAAGCCCGGAAGGTGACCTTAAGGAGCCGAAGGAATCTGACTCCCGCGCAGCGGGATTGCTGAGCAACGGTTTGTATATGGTGCGTTGCCGTCCAGCAGGGCGGCTATACACTATATACCTTGTTGGCGTTTCGTTTTTATTCTAAAGTTGTTCCGTCTTCAAAAATGATTTTTTCAGGTTTCCAAACGACTTTTAGGTCTTTTAAGTCTTTGTTTTTTAGTGTCTGGTCGTCATCCATAAATTGGTTGTAATCAGTTGTTGCGTCCCAATTAACTTGCTTTCCTGCTTCAATAGGTTGGTCATATACAAAGTTTAATGACTTAATTTCTTCGTCAAATAAATTAGTGAATGTTATTCCACCTTTTACGGCTCTAATATTCTTCGCTGATTTATTTTGGATAACAAATTTGTAAGTAATGTAGCCTTGGTAGTCAACTTCTGCATAGCCCTTTTCAAAGCAAGAAACAATCACAGCTTCTGTTAGTTTTCTAATTAGTTTAGGTCAAGCTATAGGTCAAGCAAAATAAGCAATGTTTTTGGAAAAATTGTGAAAATAAATTCTGTAGGATTCAGTAATATCAAGTATTACGGCAAATATTAGCAAATATTCTAAAAACTATCTCGCACATTTCAGGGGCGTGTGGGCGCGAGCCCGTGGGGGTTCGAGTCCCCCCTTCGGCACAAAAAAAAGCCTTTCGTTGCGAAGACTTTTTTTTTGCAAAATCGGAAGAATAGAGCGAACTTACTCTATAATTAATTTTTCACGGATTACCCGTTCGCCTGCCAATTCAAGAATATAAATACCTGGTTCTAATTGGTCGCGGGTAATAACCACTTCTCCGGTTTCCGCAACCTCATAAGCCTGGACCCGTCTTCCTGTCAGGTCGTATACATTCAATTCAGCCCTTTGTCCATTGATAACAGCTATCTTGACTTTGGCGGTTGACGAAAATGGGTTAGGAATGATGGTTAAACCCAATGCTTCTTTTTCCTGTTGTCCTGAATTAGCCATTCTGCAATTGTTTCCCTGGGTGAGGAAAGAGATAGGAGAAGTATATGGGGAAGTAACCGTTCCTGTTAGGTCACATAACGTTCGGATTTGCCATTCGTATGTTGTAGCACCGAGCAGTCCGAAAACAGCCTTTTCTGTATGGGCCGGACCCACAATCAAATTGTTCCAGTTGGCAGCGCCCACTTCCCTGATCTGAATTTCATACCCTTTCCTGCCCGGTACATGGGTCCAGTTTAATTTAGCACCGCTACAGGCAATTGGGTTTGTCCAGGTAAGTATAGGCATCTTACAGCCAGTGGTAAACGTTTGAAGTGGGGTCCACTCGGAGGAGTCTGTAGAACCAAAATCACAGACAGTCCTCATCTGCCATTCCAATGTTGTTTGATTGGGCAGGCCAAGGTATAGTTTCGAAGTTACGGAAGCAGCAATATTGTTCACTACCCAGTTTGTGTTTCCTTGAATCCGGATCCGGGTTGTGTATTTAAATGCCCCCAGAACTGGTGTCCAATTAATTCTTGCAGAAGAGGGGGTGATGTTGGCAGTCCATACCTGTACCGGTTCTGGACACCCGGTATAGTAAGGCAGTGATTCGCTTTGGCAGCCATTATCATCAGTGATTAACACTGTAAATGTGCCTCCATTCGGATAGATGTAAACCTGTTGAACTGCTCCCGGAATGGCCACTCCATCCTTAAACCATTGATAATTTGTGGCTGTGACCGTACAAGTGAGAGTATCTACATTCTGCGTAATATCAGGAACTGGAAGACCCTGTAAAAAACTGATGGACAAAGTAGTGGCAGGACCGTTGCCACACGCACTGGTGGCCGAAACTGATATAGTTCCAGGGTTACCAATGAAATCAACAACTATTGAAGTGGTGCCTTGCCCACTTACAATGACAATGCCCGCTGGCACTGTCCATGCATAACCAATGGCTCCAGGAACAGGATTGATCGAATAAACTATGTCGGTAGCATTTCGGCACACGCTGTCAGCCCCTATGATTGGATCCGGGGCATCAAGACCCACAGGGGCATTGGCTATGATGAAGTCACCACTTCCCAAATCGCCATTAAAACCGGCAATCCTGATATGATAGGTGGTTCCCCCTGTTACATTGAATATAATCTGTGACTGAACACCACATGCATCATCATTACATGCCACTTGCGAAAAATTTCCACAAGTTCCGGTAAAGATGGACAACGATGGATCGAAAGGAGTTGAAGGCCCGCAAAGGCTGAAGACAACATTGTTTCCATTGCAAGGTGCATCGTAGCGGTACCAAATGTCGGTAAAGTCATTAAACCCGCAACTTGAAAGATCTGTACCTGTTGCACAATGATTATCAAAATGATACAAGGTGTCGCCAATTCCCTGGATGGCATTAACACATTCATCATTGGCCGGACCGTTATTCTTATAACGCAACACAGCAGATTGAGAAGACCATGTACAACTGACCTGATCAACTACAATTCTCAAAGTGCCATCAAAACTTGCCACCCAATCTACCGAGGCGCTTGTACCGGTGCAAGCAGGGCCATTATCATTATTGTAGAAAACGGAAGTGGTGTTAGCACCTTCATACCCTGAAAGTTCAATATCGAAAGGCGAACCACACGTATTAAAGGAATAAGAGTTCCCGCGGTTAACGGTTACCTCTACAAAAGTTCCACCCCCTACACTCAATGAGTCTAAGGCCTGGCATGGGGGTTCGCCAACTGCAAGCCAAAAATTATTGTCGTTTGGGCACTGAGCGTTGACCTGAATTGTTTGAAGACCCAGTAGCAAAAACAAGGCAAAAACAATGAAAATTGAATTTCTCATTACTAAGGTTGCATTAAGGTTTAGGGAAAATATTCGAAATATTTGATTTTAGAACCAAAGAGGGATTGATTTAACAGGGTTTTAAAAGTAACAACTTTTTCAGTTAATTTCTTGATGTCAGTTCAAA
>JYMV01039132.1_pt1 | contig 11967 bp, 9 predicted proteins | sample 338911 | NCBI WGS metagenome assembly JYMV01 (sample SAMN03354496, study PRJNA234377) | hydrothermal vent metagenome | biome: Deep sea; feature: Hydrothermal plumes at the Eastern Lau Spreading Center, Western Pacific Ocean; material: Seawater | place: Tonga | collected 2009 | depth 2000 m m | reverse complement strand
CTTTGCTATCTCATGTAGGGCTTCTTCTCTGATATCAAGCTCTACCCCTTCCATTGTCTCCTCCGGAAAGGCTGCCTCCAATGGCACTTAAAGTTGCATCCACCGCTCTACCGGCATCAGCTTTAGAAACATCGGCTGTTGAGGCTACCGAATCTATTAATTGTGCTTTATTCACGTTTATCTCCTAGAATCTATTAAGCGAAGTCTGAAATACACAGACTGGTTCTAGTGATTAAAACTCCCCTAATATATGTTGTCAAGCAGGTTTTAACTAAATATTAGTGAGTCCCTATCGACTTTTTTGAAGATTGTTTCTTTTTTGTAGAAACTTTTTGGGGTATTTCTTCTTCTTTTTCCCAGGGGACCGGTTGTCGTGTTAATACTAAATTGAGCACTTCATCTATCCACTTCACCGGTTTAATTTCAAGCTCATCTTTAATATTGTCAGGTACTTCCTTCAAATCTCTGACATTACCTTGAGGTATTAATACCGTTTTAATTCCGCCTCTTCTTGCAGCCAGTAGCTTCTCTTTCAGTCCACCTATCTTTAAAACTTCTCCTCTCAGAGTTATTTCTCCAGTCATTGCGACATCTGCCCGCACTGGAATCTTTGATAGAACTGAGGCGACTGCTGTACACATTCCAATTCCCGCACTGGGTCCATCTTTAGGCGTGGCTCCGTCAGGAACATGTATGTGCACATCTGTGTTTTCATAAAAGCTTGGATCTATACCCAAGGACTCTGCCCTTGAACGAACAACGGACATAGCAGCCTGAATTGATTCTTGCATTACATCACCCAAGGAACCAGTTTTTATTATCTTGCCTTTGCCATCAAAACTCGCTGCTTCCAAAGTCAATAGCTCTCCCCCAACTTGAGTCCAAGCTAATCCTGTAACTTGACCTATTCTGTCTATTTCAGCTGTTTCACCATATTCAAATTTTCTAACCCCGCAAAAATCTTCAAGCAAATTTGGTTTTAGATTTAACTTCCTTGGCTTCTTTTTATCAGAATTATTTTTCACTAATTTTCTGCATATTTTAGAAATTGCTCTTTCCAGAGCCCTAACTCCTGCTTCTCTGGTAAAGTATCTTATTAGGTCCTTTATCGAATCTTCAGTAATCTTTAATTCAGTTTCTTTAACCCCATTATTCTTCATTTGTTTAGGGATTAAATATTGATCAGCAATATTTACTTTCTCGTCTTCTGTATAGCCCGGCAGTCTAATTATCTCCATACGATCTAGTAAAGCTGGAGGGATATTCATGCTATTCGCTGTGCACACAAACATCACATTAGACAAGTCATAATCAACTTCAAGATAATGATCATTAAAGGTATGGTTCTGTTCAGGGTCCAGCACTTCCAGTAAGGCTGAAGCAGGGTCACCCCTAAAGTCCATTCCCATCTTGTCCACTTCATCCAGTAGAAACAGAGGATTTTTTACTCCAGATTTAGACAGCTTTTGAAGAATCCTTCCGGGCATAGATCCGATATAAGTTCTCCTATGCCCCCTGATTTCAGCTTCATCTCTAACACCACCTAAAGACATTCTAATAAACTTCCTATTTGTTGCTCTGGCAATTGATTCACCCAAAGAAGTCTTCCCAACTCCTGGAGGGCCAACTAAACATATAACAGGTCCTTTTAGTTTTTTTACTCTCTTCTGTACTGCTAAGTATTCGAGTATTCGTTCTTTTACTTCCTCTAAACCATAATGATCTGCATTCAAGACCTTGCTTGCCTTCTTAAGATCAGTTTGGATCTTGCTTTCTTTCTTCCAGGGAATGCTAACTATCCAATCTATATAACCTCTTACAACAGAAGCCTCAGCAGACATGGGAGACATCATTTTATATTTTTGTAATTCATTAAGAGCCTTTTGTTCAGCTTCCTTAGACATACCGGCTTCTAGAATTTGTTTTTCCAAAACTGCTGCTTCTTCCGAATCATCCAGTTCTCCTAGCTCCCTTTTTAGAGCTTTCATCTGCTCGTTCAAATAGTACTCTTTCTGGCTTTTCTCCATTTGTTTCTTAACCCGCCCTCTTATCTTTTTCTCAACTTTTGTTAAATCTAATTGAGAAGCTAAATGAGAAAGAATCTTTTCAGCTCTTTCTTTTAAAGAAAAAGTCTCAAGAATGTCTTGTTTTTCTTTTAATCCTACAGATAAATGACCTACCAGAGTGTCTGAAAGCTTACTTAAAGAATCAATAGAATTTACCGTACTCAAAACTTCAGGAGTAGCCTTCCTCGTTAGCTTTACATACTCTTGAAAGTTCTTCCTTAGACTTGGTACATACTTTTTTAATTCTTGAGTTTCTTCTTCCTCATCGAGAGGGCTAACGTTAGCTGCGTAGTAATCTTTATAGTCTTTTATTTCAATAAGCTTTGCTCTTTGAAAGCCTTCAACCAAGACTTTTACCGTTCCATCAGGAAGTTTTATCAATTGTAAAATGGTAGCAATAGTCCCAACCTCATAAATGTCTTTCTTTTTAGGATCATCCTTTTGAGGATCCTTCTGCGCTACTAGCATGATTTGTTTGTCAGCTGCCATTGAGGCCTGTAAAGCTACTATAGATTTTTCTCTTCCTACAAATAGGGGTGTAACAACTGAAGGAAAAATGACTACATCCCTCAAAGTTAGGAGTGGTAAATTTTCAGTTCTTGGAGTAGTCATAATTAGTCTGATTTATTAAATAATTAACCGCTTTTTTTCTCTTTTGCTTTCTCATAAACCAATAGAGGTTCACTGTTACCCTCTATAACAGATGCATCTACTACTACTTTTTGTAAATTTGTTTCAGACGGAACTTTATACATAGTTTCCATTAGAATTCTTTCTATAATAGACCTTAGTCCCCTAGCTCCTGTTTTTCTTTCCATTGCTTTCTTTGCTATCTCATGTAGGGCTTCTTCTCTGATATCAAGCTCTACCCCTTCCATTTCAAAAAGACGTTTAAACTGTTTTGTTAAAGCATTTTTAGGTTGAGTCAATATCTTAACTAAGGACTCTTCATCTAGTTCTTTGAGAGTAGAAGTAACAGGAAGTCTGCCTACAAACTCTGGGATTAAACCATACTTCATTAAATCTTCGGGTTGGACCTGACTGATTAGTTCATCGGACTTTCCTATTTGGTTTATAGAAGCAACGGTAGCTCCAAAACCTATTCCGGTTTCTTCGCATCTATGCCTGATAATGTTTTCTAGGCCAGAAAAAGCGCCTCCACAAATAAAAAGAATATTCGAAGTGTCAACTTGTAAAAACTCTTGCTGAGGATGCTTTCTACCACCCTGAGGCGGAACTGAGGCTACTGTTCCTTCAATCAGTTTTAAAAGAGCTTGTTGCACTCCTTCTCCAGAAACATCTCTTGTAATAGAAGGATTGTCCGATTTTCTTGCAATTTTATCTATTTCATCTATGTACACGATACCAAGCTGGGCTCTTTCAATATCGTAATCGCATTTTTGAAGTAATTTTTGGATAATATTCTCGACGTCTTCACCAACATACCCTGCCTCAGTTAGAGTAGTTGCATCTGCAATTGTAAAAGGGACATCTAACAACCTGGCTAAGGTTTGAGCTAACAAAGTTTTCCCTGATCCTGTAGGTCCCAATAATAAAATATTACTTTTCGTAAGCTCTACCTCGTCTTGATCATTCTGCTTAGATTCTTCTCTAAGTCTTTTATAGTGATTGTAGACAGCTACAGAAAGATTCTTTTTAGCGTCCTCTTGACCGATGACATATTGATCCAAAATTTCTTTAATTTCCTTTGGTACGAGAAAGCTTTCTTCTTCAGTTGTATCAGCTGCTTCATTTATCTCTTCTTTAATGATGTCATTACAAAGATCAATGCACTCGTTACAAATATATACAGATGGACCGGCTATTAACTTTCTAACCTCATCTTGGTTCTTACCACAAAAAGAACAAAAAAGTAGCTTCTCCTTATTATTACCTGTTTTCTCAGTCATAAATTCCTCTAAGATCTAGTCTGCATTAAGCTGTCAATTAAGCCATATTTAACCGCTTCTTCCGGTGACATGAAATTATCTCTATCACTATCTGCTGTTATTTTATCTATCTTTTGTCCTGTATGAGTGGAAAGAATCTTGTTTAATTTTTCTTTAATGGAAAGTATTTCTTGTGCGTGTATTTCTATATCACTAGCTTGTCCCTGAAAACCCCCCATCACTTGATGGATTAAAACCCTAGAATTTGGCAAAGCATGCCTTTTACCTTTAGCTCCTCCAGCTAATAGAACTGCACCCATGCTAGCTGCTTGACCAACACACAGTGTACTTACATCAGGTTTTATAAACTGCATAGTGTCATATATTGAAAGCCCAGAAGTTACAGAACCGCCTGGAGAGTTAATGTATAGAGATATATCTTTATCAGGATTTTCTGCTTCCAAGAAAAGCAATTGTGCTACCACTAAATTGGCTTCTATATCTTCTATAGGGCCAGTCAAAAAGATTACCCTCTCTTTAAGTAATCTAGAATAAATGTCATAGGCTCTTTCGCCCCTAGGGGTTTGTTCAACCACCATGGGGACTAATTGATTGGTAGATCTACTGTCTTTTGTACTACTCATACCTATTATTTAATACTATTTTGGGTTAAAGGTTAAAAAATCAAGTTAATTATGTCCTGTGACACATTCTTCATAAGTTAGTTCCTCCTCTACAGCATTTGCTTCAGATAAAAGAATTTCTATAACTTGCTCTTCCAAAGAAATAGATTCTATACTTCTTAGTTGTTCCTCGCTTGAATAGAACCAATTGACAACTTGTTGAGGTTCCTTGTACATAGAAGCACGATCTTCAATCATTTTTCTTACCCTTTCTCCATCTGCTTTAATGCCTTTTTCTTCAATAATTTTATTTAATATAACCCCGACACTAACTCTTTTTTTAGCTTCTTCTTGGAAGGTTTCTTTGGGAAAAAGATCCTCATTCATATCTTTGGGATCCATGCCGACTCTTCTAGCTGCATTTTGTCTCATATTGTTAACTTCTGACTCTATCATGGCACTTGGAACTTCAAATGTATGAGCTTCTCTCAAAGAGTCTAAGATGCTGCTTTTAGATTTATTTTCTATAAGATTTTTTAGATCTTCTTCCAATTTGTTTTTAATTTCTTTTTTAAATTCATTTACATTTTTAGCTTCCAAGCCAGTGCTCTTAAAAAACTCTTCATTTAAAGCAGGCAGTATAGGTTTTAAAACTTCTTTCGCATCTACATTGAAAACTACCTTTTTAGAAGCCAATTCTGTTTTCCCATAATCTTCTGGAAATGTGAGATTTAATTCTTTGTTGTCAGATTTTTTTAAACCTATCAACCCATCTTCAAAGCCTTCAATCATGGATTTAGACCCTATCTCTACAACAAAATCTTTCGCTGAACCTCCTTCAAATTCTTCTTCATCAATCTTGCCTACAAAATCTATCTTTATTTGATCTCCTGAAGAAGAATTCCCTCCTTTTAGCTCCCAAGTGCACATCCTTTTTCTAATATTTTCTATGGTTTTATTTACATCTTCTTCTGCGACTGAACTCACAGCCTTTGTATAACTTAATCGACTAAGGTTACCTAAACTTATCTCGGGATAAGTTTCAAAGGTTGCTTTAAAAATTATATCTTTTTCCATTTCCATTCTTTCAGGAACTAAATTAGGTCGGCCTACAGGTTTCAACTTTTTTTCTTCAACCAATTCATAGAATTTTGTTATTACGGAATCATTAATAACATCCTGTCTTATTTCAGGTTCATACATTTTTTTGACTACGTCTATAGGTGCCTTGCCTTTCCTGAAACCCTTAATTTTTGCTGATCTTTGTGCAGAGTTTAATTTGGTCTTAACCTGCTTCTGTATATCTTCTGCTGGGATAGAAATAGTTATACTTTGTTCAACGTTGTTTTTATTTCCAAAAGAGAATTTCATATTCTTTCCTAAGTATTCTGGGGTGGGTGATGGGGCTCGAACCCACGACCACTGGCTCCACAAGCCAGAGCTCTACCAACTGAGCTACACCCACCAAATTTTTGGCATTCTACCATTTAACCCATAGTAAATTTAAAGAGGTTATTTAAATTAGAAAAATTTATCTAACTAATGAATATCAAAAGAATTGAAAGAATCATCTACTTTAGTATCTTGAGTAAGAATATCTTCTACATCTGCTAGGTCTGGACCTTCCCAAGAAAAAGCAAGTAAGTCATTTAAAGATTCATCCTCTCCTTGAATAAAAGCCTCCACAGATCCATTGGAAGCGTTCCTAACCCAGCCGAATAAACCTCTTTTCTCAGCTTGCTCTTTCATCCAATACCTAAACCCTACGGCTTGGACTCGACCAAAGATACTTATGTGCAGAGCGTTCATTAATCAACTTTCAACCTTAAAGGCTGTTTAAAGTAAAACTATAAGAAAAATATAATATTCAAAGCAGTTTAAATCAACTTTTTCTACTATTTTTTAACTGGGGTGGCCTCCTCGGCAGGACTCGAACCTGCGACCCACTGCTTAGAAGGCAGTTGCTCTAATCCAACTGAGCTACGAGGAGAAGCCGAAATTATATAGTAAAAAATATACTGACTTGGTTTAAAGATATATATGAACACTCTTATTTAAGAGATGTAAATTATGGGATTTGAACACACATCTAAAATGATCTGGACACTAGAAAAGGCTCAGATCCAATTTTGGTTTCTTTATTTAAGATCATATCTGCTAATAAATCAGCAGATCCCATCGCTAGAGTCCACCCCAAATGCCCATGACCTGTATTAACAAATAGGCCTTCTATTTTTGTTGCGCCAATATAAGGCTTGCCATCAGCGCTCATAGGTCTAAATCCGTACCAAAGAGATCCCTGGTCAAGATCTAAGTTAGCACAGATAGATGGATAAACATTTTCTAAAGTTCGATATAGATAATCTATTCTTTTTTGATGAATCTCTTCATTAAACCCTACAAATTCAGCTGTCCCTGCAACCCTTAATGAGTAACCTAAGGGAGTGATGGCTGTATGAATACTCTCATCTATTAAAGGCATTCTTGGAACATCATTTAACATTGAAGTATCCAAAGTTAATGAATAGCCTTTAACTGGCTTTACGGATAAATTAAATTTTGTGTTTTTTAGAAGATTATTTGTCCAACTTCCAGAACTTAGAACTACTCTTGAAGCTTTTATTTCAACTCTGTCTGTAACCACTGAGTTAACTTTCTTTTTATTAAAATGGATTCTCTTAACCTCCGTATTAACATGAATTCTTCCCCCCTTTTCTCTGATAATTTTTTCCAACTCCTTGCAGAATTTATATGCATCGCCAGCCTCATCATTAGGAAATATTATCCCTCCAGAAATCTGATTCGAAATATCCCCTAATAAAGGTTCAAGATTAACAGTTTCCTCTCTTCCAAGACTTTTAAATGTTAGACCTTGGTCACTTAACCTCTCGGCTTCCTTTGAAGCCTTCTCAAATTTAGATTCATCACGAAAGATTTTCAATGTGCCTAAAGAAGAATGGTCATATTTTAGGTCATAATCCTCTCTGAGCTTCTTGGTTAAATCTAAACTGTGCTGTGCTAATTTACATAGGTTATCTGTATTAGAAAGATATTTTGCTTTAGAAGAATTTCTTAAAAATCTTAATCCCCAAAAGAAAAGTGAAGGCAATTCTGTAACTTTTAGGAGCATTGGTGAATCTTTCTTTCCAATTCCTGAAATGATATTCCATATGTCAGACATGGAATTCCAAGGATGGGCGTGAGAGGGTGCTAGCATACCAGCATTAGCAAAGCTTGTTTCTTTAGCCACTTCCGAGTTTCTTTCTAATAAAAGAACTTGCTCTCCTCTATCTAGTAGAGCATTCGCGGTGGCCAGTCCTTGAAGACCTCCCCCGATGATAATTATTGGATTTTCTTTCATCTATTTGGATTTGAACCTGCGACCACCTGCTCCCAAAGCAGGTGCGCTACCAGACTGCGCTATGCCCCGAAGGCCGTGCATGTTAAGTATCCTTTGACTGACCGTCAAATAAAAGATTAGCTTTCTAGCTCTTAAAAATAATGAGAGAATTAATCTTTAACTCTAAACACTCATGGCAATAGTTCTTGACGGGAAATTACTTTCCCAATCGACAGAAAAGAATCTGTCTAAAAGAGTGCGATTAATAAGAGAGAGAACAAAGATCGTCCCGACTCTGGCAGCTATTTTAGTCGGTTCAGATCCCGCTTCGGCTACCTACGTTCGAATGAAAGGAAATGCTTGCGCAAGAATTGGAATAGATTCTCTTAAAATTGAATTAAGTGAGAACACCTCGACTTCTCAACTTATTGAAGAAATATCTAAATTAAATAAAAATGAAAATGTACATGGAATTCTTTTACAACACCCTGTACCTAAACAAATAAATGAAAGAAAGTGTTTTGATTCTATATCCCTAGAAAAGGATGTTGATGGGGTGACTTGCCTTGGCTTTGGAAATATGTCTATGGGTGCAGCTGCTTATGGATCATGTACGGCTATAGGAATTATGAGACTTCTAAAACATTACAAAATAGATATATCTGGAAAACATGCCGTTGTAGTAGGTCGAAGCCCAATATTAGGAAAACCTATGTCTATGATGTTATTAAATGAAAATGCTACCGTTACAGTTTGTCACTCAAAAACTAAAGACTTAGCGGATCATGTAAGACAAGCAGAAATTTTGGTGGGAGCCGTAGGCCTTCCTAGGTTCATAAAATCTGATTGGATCAAACAAAACTCAGTTGTTATTGATGCCGGATACCATCCAGAAAAATGCGGAGATATAGACTTACATAACATTGAGAGTAAATGCTTTGCTTTTACACCCGTTCCTGGTGGAGTTGGCCCTATGACCATCAATACCCTGCTTCTTCAGACAGTTGAAGCTTGTGAAAGAAGTGTTGAGAAATGACCTAACTCATTTTTTTTAGTAATCTATATAGGAAGATAAACATAAGCTCTATGAAAGAAAATCAAACTCATTTTAATGTTGTAATCGTAGGTGCCGGAATTTCAGGAATAGGTGCTGGCTATAATCTACAAAAAAAATGCCCCCATAAATCCTTTGTGATCTTTGAAGGTAGAGAGAATTTCGGCGGAACTTGGGATCTTTTTCGTTATCCCGGAATCAGGTCTGATTCAGATATGCACACCATGGGATTTAGATTTAAACCTTGGGTAGGTAAAAAAATGATTGCTGATGGTCCTTCCATTCTTAATTACCTAGAAGAAACAATATCTGAAAATAACCTTGGTAATAAAATTAGGTATCAGCACAAAGTCTTGAGCTCTTCATGGTCATCTTCAAATTCAAGATGGAATTTAGAAGTTAGCAATGAAAAAACTGGTAACTCTGAAAGCTTTACATGCAACTTCTTAATGTTGTGTGGAGGTTATTACAACTACGACGAGGGTTATACTCCTCACTTTGATGGCCAAGAACAATTTAATGGCCAAATAGTACACCCACAAAAGTGGACTGAGGATGTAGATTACAAAAACAAAAAGGTAGTTGTTATAGGGAGTGGAGCCACTGCAGTAACAATGGTGCCTGCGATGGCTAAGGAAGTTGAACACATTACCATGCTTCAGAGATCTCCTACCTATTATGTAGCAGCGCCGGATGAAGATTTTATAGGTAATTTCTTTAGTAAAATTTTCCCTATAAAAACTGCTTATTTTTTAACCCGCTGGAAAAATATTCTTTTGGGAAGATGGTTCTATATCAGGTGTATGAATAGTCCTGAAAAGATTAAAAAAATGTTAATCGACGGTGTTAGAAATCATTTAGGTGAGGACTACGACATTGAAACTCACTTCACACCTAGATACAAACCTTGGGATCAGCGCCTCTGTCTTGTTCCAAATGCTGATATGTTTGAAGCCATCAATTCTGGCAAGGCTTCTGTAGTAACAGATCACATTGAAACATTTACTAAAAATGGAATTAAGTTGAAATCGGGAGATGAGCTTAAAGCTGATCTCATAATTACTGCAACTGGACTCAACTTACAATTTCTCAATGGTATCGAAGTCAAAGTAGATAATTCTACTGTCAATATAGGCGAAAAGATGGCCTACAAAGGCAGAATGTTTAGTGATGTTCCTAATTTGTCTGCGACTTTTGGTTATACAACTGCTAGTTGGACTTTAGGTGCTGACTTAACTTCTGAGTATGTATGTAATTTACTAAATTATATGGATAAAAAAGGTTACGACTATTGCTCACCAGCCATAGGGGGAGATGTTCTGCAAGAAGAGAATTATCTAAACCTTTCTTCCGGCTACATTAAAAGGGGAGTAGACAAAATGCCTAAACAAGGATCAAGATCACCTTGGAAAAATACTCAAAACTATTTATCAGATATCTCGGAAGTTAGATGGGGTTCTATTTCTAATAACGATCTTCATTTCAAAACGCTAACAGCTAAATAATTACTTCCAATAAGGATCTTTTAGAAGTCTCTTATAAAGCTTACCAGTAGGATGTCTGGGTAACTCCTCTTTAAAGTCAATGCTCTTGGGGCACTTAACATGGGAAATTTTTTCTTTGCAATAAGCGATAAGTTCTACTTCAAAATTAGGTCCTGCATCAGACATATCAGCAGGCTGCACGACAGCCTTCACTTCTTCTCCCATTTCAGTATTCGGTATTCCAAATACAGCAACATCCGTTACTTTAGGATGCATAATCAAGGCATCTTCTGTTTCTTGTGGATAAATATTTACTCCTCCTGAAATAATCATAAAAGCCTTTCGGTCGGTCAAATACAAATAACCCTCTTCATCAACATAGCCAATATCGCCAAGTGTGCTGTAGCCTTGCTTCGAGATTGCATCTTGGGTTTTTTCTTTGTCTTTATGATATTCATAGCTTGTGGCAGTGTCCCCGCCAAAATAGATTCCTCCTGGCTCTCCTATAGGAAGCTCATTATCTTCATCATCAAGAATGTGTAATTCTCCAAATATAGGTCTTCCAACGGTTCCTTTGTGTTGCATCCACTCTTCAGAATTTGATATGGTCATTCCATTAAATTCCGTTCCCGCGTAGTATTCGTAAAGGATAGGACCCCACCAATTAATCATACTTTCTTTTACTTCAACAGGACAAGGAGCCGCAGCATGTATAGCAACCTTATGAGAAGACAAGTCGTAACCTTGTCTTAAGGATTCTTCCATTTTTAAAAACCTTACAAACATAGTCGGAACCCATTGTGAATGAGTGACTTTATAATCCTGGATAGCTTTTAAAGCAGCTTCTGGATCAAACTTCTCCATGACTATTGAAGTTCCACCAAGAGATAAAAACCCGGTGTTGAAACCAAGAGGTGCTGAATGATATAGGGGTGCTGGAGACAAATAAATGGTGTTTTCATCACCACTATAAATTCCTTCAACTACTCTGCCAAGGCCAAGATCTTCTTCTTCTTGGGTATATGGCAATGGGTTCAAGGCTAGTTCTCGGTAAATTCCTTTAGGTCTTCCGGTTGTCCCCGAAGAGTAAAGCATTGCTCCGCCTTGGCATTCATTATCTACGGCTTCAGCTGGCATAGACTCTAAGATTTGCTCATAAGAGTCATATCCATTAGAAGTACCATCCAGCATAAACTTCTTTACATCTCGCAAAGATCCCTCAAGATTCTTTGCTGTTTCTTCTAAGAACTTAGAAGTTATAAAAGCCTTTGCACCACAATCTTTAACAATGTACTCAACTTCAGAGGGTTGAAGTCTCCAGCTCATGGCTGTATATCTCAAACCGCTCCTCCATGCTGCAAAAACAATAGGAAAGAAAAGAGGATGATTTTCGAGCATAAATGCTATCGAATCACCTGGTTTAAGACCTAAGTTTCTGAATAGTTGAGCCCCTTGATTTGAGAGATCATTTAACTGTCCATGGGTTATGATTTGGCCACTATTTAACATTA
>JYMV01037783.1_pt1 | contig 11968 bp, 8 predicted proteins | sample 338911 | NCBI WGS metagenome assembly JYMV01 (sample SAMN03354496, study PRJNA234377) | hydrothermal vent metagenome | biome: Deep sea; feature: Hydrothermal plumes at the Eastern Lau Spreading Center, Western Pacific Ocean; material: Seawater | place: Tonga | collected 2009 | depth 2000 m m | reverse complement strand
TTGGTCTTCACTTCTTCTCGCCAGCGAATGTGATGAGACTGCTAGAAGTGGTTAAAGCAGAGAAGACATCTGCTGAAGTCATTAAAACCTGCATGAAGATGGCTAAACGCATCAAGAAAGTAGCGGTGTTGGTAGGCGTTTGCTTCGGATTCGTAGGTAACCGCATGATTGAGCCTTACGGCCGTGAAGCTAACCGCTTACTGCTAGAAGGAGCAACACCTGAGCAAGTTGATCGTGTTTTAACCGAGTTTGGCATGCCAATGGGGCCGTTCACTATGGGTGATATGGCTGGATTAGATATTGGTTACTATGTACGACAGTCTCGACAAGAGCACATTGCACACGACCCCGCTTACGGTGCAGTGGCAGATCGCTTAGTAGAAAAGGGGCGCAACGGACTCAAAACCGGACGCGGAGCTTACAACTATGAACCTGGAAGTCGAGTTCCTGTCCCAGATCCAGAAGTACTAGAAATTGCCAAGCAAGAAGCAGAACGTTTAGGCGTGGTTCAGCGTTCAGACATTAGCGATGAGGAAATTCTAGTTCGCGTCATGTACTCATTGATTAACGAAGGTGCTGCCATCTTAGAAGAAGGCATTGCAGCTAAATCTAGCGATATCGATGTGATTTATGTTTACGGTTATGGCTTCCCTGTGTATCGCGGCGGCCCTATGCAATATGCCGACGAAGTAGGGCTAGGCACTATTTTAGATAAGCTGACTACCTATCGTGATCAATTGGGTGATTACGGAAAGATGTGGCTTGAACCAAGTGATTTGTTGGTGAAATTGGCCCAAAGCGGCGGCATGTTTAAAAGCTATAAAGCGAAGTAGACAAAGCTCTCGTTAGCGAGAGTTAATCGACGGTGAGAGCTAGCGATAGCTCTCGTTACCCGACATCCGAATTTTAGGCCTAGCTAAACTTTGGCTGAACTTTCAGCCCAACTGAAAGGAATATGAAAATGCGCGATGCAGTTATCGTAAGTACAGCACGTACGCCAATCGGGCGCGCTTATAAAGGTGCACTGAACAATTTACCAGCCCCTTCATTAGGTGGCCATGCTATTCAAAACGCAGTAGCACGCGCAGGGATCGACCCTGCCAGTGTTGATGACGTGGTAATGGGCGCAGCGTTAACCCAAGGCAGTGGCGGCATGAATATTGGCCGCTTGGCTGGCCTAGCGGGTGGTTTACCGGTCACCGTAGCGGGTATGACACTCGACCGCCAATGCAGTTCTGGCATGTATGCCATTGCTACCGCAGCGAATTCAATTCGTACGGGCGATACCAACATTATGGTTGCGGGCGGCTTAGATTCTATCTCTTTAGTGCAAAACAAAAATATGAATATGTTTCGTGCAGTAGACCCTGCACTGGTTGCTAAGCACAAAGATATTTATATGCCAATGCTTCAAACTGCAGAAGTGGTGGGTAAGCGCTACAACATTAGCCGTGACGTACAAGACGAATACGGTTACCAAAGCCAAATGCGCACAGCAGCGGCTCAAGAAGCAGGTAAGTTTGATGATGAGATTGTACCTATCACAGCAACGCAAGCCTTATTTAATAAAGAAACAGGTGAAACCTCTGAGCGTGAAGTGACCTTGTCAAAAGACGAAGGAAATCGCCCAGAAACAACGCTAGAGGGGCTTAAAGCGCTTAACCCAGTGATAGAAGGTGGTTGTATTACCGCAGGTAATGCAAGCCAGCTTTCTGATGGAGCCAGCGCGACAGTGATTATGGATGAGCACTCAGCGGCAAAAGGCAATGCTCAACCTCTTGGTATTTATCGCGGTATTGCAGTGGCAGGCTGTGAGCCAGATGAAATGGGAATTGGCCCAGTGTTCGCCATTCCCAAGCTATTAAAGCAGCATGGATTAACCATGGACGATATCGGTCTATGGGAGCTTAATGAAGCGTTTGCAGTACAGGTACTGTATTGCCGCGATAAGTTAGGCATTCCAGACGAATTATTAAACGTAAACGGCGGTGCCATTTCTATTGGTCACCCATACGGCATGAGCGGTGCTCGCATGGTGGGTCATGCACTCATCGAAGGTAAACGACGCGGTGCGAAATATGTTGTTTGCACCATGTGTATCGGTGGCGGCATGGGCGCTGCTGGTCTATTTGAAGTAATATAGGTATTGGGTATGGAAGGTTATAAAGCTCCACAACGTGACGCCATGTTTGTAACACATGAGCTACTAAATTATCAAAATCACTATCAAAAGCTAGGTTTCGACGAAGCATCAGAAGACTTGGTGTCGGCGATTTTCGCTGAAGCTGCAAAGTTTTCAGAGAACGTACTGGCGCCCATTAATGCATCAGGTGATGAAGAAGGGTGTAAGTGGGTTGATGGTGAAGTAACAACGCCTAAAGGTTTTAAAGAAGCTTATCAAACGTATGTTGAGGGCGGATGGCCAGGAATGTCTCACCCTGAGGAATTTGGCGGTCAGGCACTACCATATTCATTGTCATCTATCATTGCTGAGTGGTTCTCAGGCGCAAACCATTCTTGGGCGATGTACCCAGGTCTAAGCCAGGGCTGTATGGCAACAATAAAAGCCCATGGCTCTGAATTGCTACAAAAAATGTTCCTTGAAAAACTGGTTAGCGGTGAGTGGACAGGTACTATGTGTTTGACCGAAGCACACTGCGGTTCAGACCTTGGCATGTTGAAATGTCGCGCGGAACCTCAAGAAGATGGTACCTACAGCTTAACAGGAACGAAGATTTTTATTTCGGCAGGTGAACACGACTTGTCTGAAAATATCGTACACATTGTGTTAGCTCGATTGCCAGATGCGCCAGAAGGTACCAAAGGTATTTCACTATTTGTTGTGCCTAAGTTTAACGTGTCTGAAGATGGCGAAAAGCAAGAAAGAAACGCAGTAGGATGCGGAAGCATTGAACATAAAATGGGTATCAAAGCCAGCGCAACCTGCGTGATCAACTTTGATGGCGCAAAAGGTTATTTGATTGGGCCACCAAACCGCGGCCTAAACTGCATGTTTACGTTCATGAATACCGCACGTATTGGCACTGGTCTTGAAGGCTTGGCATCATCTGAAGCAGCATTCCAAGGTGCGCTTCGCTATGCAAAAGACCGCATTCAGTTCCGTTCATTAACAGGGCGTAAAAATCCTGATGGCCCAGCTGATCCTATTATTGTGCACCCTGATGTACGTCGTATGCTGTTAACGCAGAAAGCGTTCGCGGAAGGCAACCGAGCGCTTGCCGCTTACTGTATGCAGTTAGTTGACGTTACTTTGTATGGTAGCGACGAGGCTGAGAAGCAACTTGCGGATGCAAAACTTGCATTCTTAACGCCTATCGTAAAAGCCTTTTTAACTGAAACCGCGCAAGAAGCCACGAGTTACGGTATGCAGGTTTATGGCGGCCACGGCTTTATCAAAGAATGGGGTATGGAGCAGCTAGCTCGCGATACCCGTATCTGCACCATGTATGAAGGTACTACAGGTATTCAAGCCGTTGACCTATTAGGTCGTAAAGTAATGGGCTCTAATGGCGAATTGCTTAATGTGTTTGTTCAAGAAGTGCGCGACTACTGTAATTCATTGCGCGACAACGCTCAGTTTAGTGCTTGGACTAACGCGCTAAACTCTCACCTTGACGAGTGGCAGCAGATCACTATGGATATCGGTAAGGCAGCAGCATCGAACCCAGATGAAATTGGTGCAGCGTCTGTCGATTACTTAATGTATTCAGGTTATGTCACCGTTGCTTACTTCTGGTTAAAAATGGCAGTGAAAGCACAAGAACAGCTTGATGCAGGTAGCACCGAAACCGAGTTTTATAAGAGTAAAATCTTAACAACGGGCTTCTACTTTGACCGTTTGTTAACCCGTACTCGCTCACTGGTTTCGGCAATGCAATCAGGCGCAGACAACTTGATGTCTATGCCAGAGAGTATGTTCGCTATCGAGTAACGACATAAAAGTAATACACGTGCGTTACTAAAAGACGTACGAAAGGCCGAGAAAATAATGTAGCCGAGAAAATGATTTAACCAAATAATCATTTGGATGCGTTATTTTGCTCGGCCTTTTTGTTTCTTAAAAACAACATAGAGGAAGTGAGCACAGTGGTTGTGTCAAAGTACGTGAATGTTGAGGGAGCCAGCCTTCATTATTTATCCCGAGAAGAAGAGAGCGCAGAGAACCCTCTGCTTATCATGTTTCATGGCTTCCCAGAAAATGCGCACACATGGGAAGCGTTAATGGCGACACTCCCCACATCACTTGACATCATTGCCCCAGATTTGCCCGGTTATCATTTATCGAGTCCACTACCCAGTGAAACGGACTACCAAGTTCCATCATTGATAAGTCGAATGGCCGCCTTCATCGAGAAAGTTCAAAAAGGCCGAAAGGTTATTTTGTTGGGACACGATTGGGGTGGGGCAATAGCGTGGCCCCTAGCAGCCTTTCACCAAACATTAATTAGCAAACTTATTATTGTTAATGCTGCTCATCCTTCTTGCTTTACACGGGCAATAAAGACCTCTTCTACACAAAGAGCAAAAAGCCTGTATATCTCTGCGCTTATTGATAAGGGGGCAGAGCGGACCCTTACAAATACAAGCTTTACGTTATTGAAAAATATGTTAGGCAACGGCTTTTTTGAGAAAGAAACCAGCTATTCAAGGACTCTGCTTAACGACTGGAGTAAACCTGAAACCCTCAGCGCGATGCTCAATTACTATCGGCAAATGCCTCAACAAGTGCCACAAAAGAATGTACCTGAGCACGTGTTGGATGATATTCGTGTACCCGAAATATTCATTCACTGCCCAACCCTGTTATTGTGGGGAGAGCAGGATGATGCGTTTGATCTAAGTGTACTGGATAAAATCGAACACTATGTTCCATTGATAATTAAGCGGTTTAATCCGCACGCGTCGCACTGGTTACACAGGGAAAAACCTGAATGGGTACAAAAAGAAGTGATAAATTTTATAGGGCTCTAGAAAGGGGTGAGGCCCCTAAAAGGGGCCTCCAGTGCGGCGTCCTGCCGCTACCATGTTGAATCGTTACATCACATGGTGTGATTAATTAGTTATATTAGATTCTGCCGTTAAGCTCTGTTGAAATAGGAGAGCTTTGAAGACCTTGTTCAGCAATCCACGCTTGAAGTGTCTTACCGTCTGACTCAGGCTCTGCTAAGTCTTTGCTTGGCATTTTCTTAACCAGTAGAGTACCTACTTCAACCGCATTGCTAGTAAGAGCAGTGCGAATTAGGCTTTGGCCGTTACAAGAAATGCCAGAGTAGTAATCGCGAAGCTTAAGTTTGTAGTCTGATTGAACGCTACGCATTTTCTTACGTAGTTCGCCCTTGTCATCTGCTTGAACAATTGTGCAAATGTTTGCAAGTGCTTCGTTGATGTCATTAGCCTGAGCTGCGTTAGAAAAAGCTAAAGTTGATGCTGCAATTACTAGAGAAGTTTTAACGATTTTCAACATGGTTAAATTCCTTCGGTTGTTGTTATTAAGATTGTGTTCGTTCGTTGAGATGCATTAAACCCGAATCTAACTATTTGAAAAACATGTTGTAAAATAACATGGTATGTCAAACCATACCTAAAGGGGGAGCTTGCGTTACGAGCTCACGCATACCGTAGCTTGATTACCTAAGTCACTGGGTTGAAGAACGTGAAAATTTAAAGAGACAGAAAGTAAAAAGGCCCCGTAGCGGGGCCTTTCATTGCAGCTGACGCTGCAACCATGTTGAATCGACTCACATGGCTATGTGAATTAGTGCTTAGATTCTATCGTTAAGCTCAGCAGAAATTGGCGAGCTCTGTAAGCCTTGCTCTGCTATCCACGCTTGAAGTGTTTTGCCGTCTGATTCGGGCTCAGAAAGGTCTTTGCTTGGCATTTTCTTAACAAGCAGTGTACCTACCTCAACTGCGTTGTTCGTTAAAGCCGTGCGGATAAGGCTTTGACCACCGCATGAAACACCTGAGTAATAATCACGTAACTTTAATTTGAAGTCAGACTGTACGCGACGCATCTTCTTACGCAATTCGCCTTTGTCGTCAGCCTGAACAATAGTACAGATGTTTGCTAGTGCCTCGTTTACGTCATTTGCTTGTGCTGCGTTTGAAAAAGCTAATGTTGATGCTGCGATGACTAGAGAAGTTTTAACGATTTTCAACATGGTTAAATTTCCTTCGTTATATTTGTTTAATTAATCGGTTTGTCTGTTCGGGATTAATTAAAAAACAATCAGGTCGAATGAAAAACATTCATTCAAATAACAAGGTATATCGAATAATACGTTAGACTAAAGATGTAAGAGGTATGAAATGCGCTGTAGCCTTTAGTATTAAAGGGCGCAGGCAAACTAAGTTGAATTGCAATTGCAGATCAATAAATAGTCAAATAAAGTGCAAAAAAACAACGTTAATGCTGTTTTTTTGCTTTTTGTTGAAGTTAATGCGTATTAAAAATGTACGCAATAGGCATTGTATTAATAAGAAAAGAACGAAATTAAGAAGTAAGCAGTGCTGAGGCAGTACGTTCTGTCGTGATGAGCCCATTGAGCAATTTCGATCGCAGAGCGCCTCTTATAGCGTGCAGTTTGTTGTCGCCCGCTGCAACACCTACTACAGGCTTTTCTGGCGTTGCTTTCAACTTAAAGCTCGTCGCACCTTCTTCATTAAAGATCCAGCTTATGATTTCGCCACTTGCACCAGATTCAGCGAGGGTTGCTAATTGATCATCGTCGATAAATCCGTCTTTATACAATGGAGACACGCTGCCTAAGTTACCAATGCCTACGAAGCTAATATCCGCTTGTTCGGCAAGCGTGTGAATTCTAGATATGTGTTGTTGCTGTTGCCAAATTTCCCGTTCTAGTTTACTAGATGCTATAACAGGGATAGGCATAGGATAATGCTGTGCTTTAACTCTGTCGGCTACGTGAACAGCCACGTCATAACGCGTCGCCTCTCCGTTATCAGCAATATTACCAACAAGGGAAACGATTTTATGCTGAGGGCAGTGAAGTATTGACAATTCATCAGCACAGGCACGCAGTACACGGCCAGTGCCAAACGCGATGGTTTGTGGAGCGTCGAATTTTAAAGCTCTTTCTATTGCTGCTGCACCCGCTTGACCAAGGCCAAGCGTTGAATTGGGATCGTCATCAACACTGGGCACGACTTCACAGAAAGTTAATCCGAATTTTTTCTTTATGCCTTGCGCTAATTCCATACATCTAGCAATCGGGTGTTCTAAGCGCACTTTCACAAGACCTTCCGACATGGATAACGCCACTAAGCGTTGTGCGCTTTGGCGTGATGTTTTGAGCGTTTTAGCTATCTCATCTTGCGTCTTACCACCAACATAGTACATCCATCCTGCTCTGGCGGCCTCGTCGAGTTTATTGAGTTCGTTTTGTGCTTTCTTACTCATTTAATTTTTCTCATGTCAAAAATGTCAGGGATTCGAGAGTAAAACTCGTCCCATGAATTAATGGTGTTGTCCGATGTCACAATACAATTCTGTAGATGTGCGCCACCTGTATAGCGGAAGTAGCGCATGTCTGCGGCTTTAGCGGCAGCGATCCCCGGCTGAGAGTCTTCAATAACTAGGCAGTTTTTAGGAGCAATGTTGAGCGCATTTGCCGCATATAAAAATAAATCTGGTGCTGGCTTGCCTTTATTTACGAGTGCTCGCGTGAAAATGCGGCCTTCAAAATAGGAAAGAAGCCCTGTACTGGTTAACGCCTTTGTTGTTCTTTCAGATGAACTGCTTGTGGCGACACAAAATGGAATACCTAGTGAGTTAAGTGCAGAAAGTACAGAGGTGATACCGGTAGTCTTTTGTAAATGGCACTCGAAGCTGTCGAACAGTAATCCATGGAATTTGTTTTTCATGGACGTGGTAAGTGTGAGCGCAAAGTCATCTTTTAACTTACCCTGAACGTGCTCCATGCTCTTGCCAAGAAAATGCTCTATAAAATATTGTTTCGATAATGCAATATCGAAACTAGACAGAAGTGCTTGCCACGCCTGCATCGATAGCACTTCACTGTCAATCAGTACGCCATCACAATCAAAAATCACCAGTTCCACGTTGTGTGCCTGCAAGAGTCACCTTCCTTTAAGTATTAACATTTAACCAACGTCCCCTTGCCAATTTCGTATTCGTACACCAAATGTCAACAGGCCCTGATTATATGAACATTTGCCTAAGTGTAAGGTAATTGGTGGCGTTTGTTCTACCTTAACAAGCAGTTCTTGAGTTCTATGACTACATACGCGGTTTTCGGCCTCAAATTTCGACTCTAAAATTTTTTCTTATTATCAAGTAGATAGATTATATCGCGTTTATTTTGATTGGTTAATTGTGCATTTTTATTGTGTTAATTAAATAAACAAGGCTCCGTTTATTTTGTTAATGGCTGTTTACAAAGTAGAGGGTATATGCAAATATTTACAAAAATTGAGATATATCCCAATGTCTGAGCAAATGCTCTTGATGTATTTTGAAACCAGTGGGAAATACACCTACAACACGAGATTTGAAGATGAAGTCGACGTCTAGTGATATTGATATTTCACAAGTTAGTGACGAGCAACTCCCCGTCGCTAAACATAAACTGAAAGGCTGGAAGCATTTCATGGGCTTGTACGCCGGTGAACATGTGGCGGCAACTGAATTCGTATTTGGTGCAACCTTTGTTGCGCTAGGCGCCACCATGACCGACATTCTGTTGGGTTTATTAATTGGTAATCTACTTGCTGTCCTAAGCTGGACACTTATCACTACGCCTATCGCTGTAGATACCCGTTTGAGCTTGTACTCGTATCTTCAGAAAATAGCTGGCGACTCTATGACCAAGCTCTATAACTGGGCGAATGTCATCATATTTACAGTGATATCGGCCGCTATGATTACGGTGTCGGCAACCGCCGTGCGTTTTGCATTGAATATTCCGGCGCAGTTAAATTGGTATCCGACTAATTTAGCTTTTGTTGCCGTCGTACTTGCAGTCGGTGTGATAGTTGTCTTTGTCGCTATGTATGGCTTTAACGCCGTTTCCAATTTTTCTCGTATTTGTGCGCCTTGGTTGTTCACCATGTTCATTTGCGGTCCACTTATTCTAATGCCTGCACTCGCTGAATCTGTGATTGGGCAAACGTTTCTTACATCGTGGAATGACTTTATTCATATCGGTAGTACATCGGTGTGGACGGGCTTCACCCAAAGTGGTGAGCCTGGTATTGGTTTATTAGAAGTGATTGGCTTTTCGTGGGCAGCGAACACGATAACGCATTTCGGCCTTATTGATATGGCGTTACTGCGTTTTGCTAAGCGTAAACGTTACGGTTTATGTACGTCGGCGGGTATGTTATTTGGTCATTATATAGCATGGATTTCAGCCGGTATTATGGGCGCAGGAACAGCGGTTATTGTTCAAAAGTCCATTGGTGAATTAGACCCGGGCGATGTGGCTTTCCATGCATTAGGTCTTTCTGGACTCGTTATTGTTATCGTTGCAGGCTGGACTACAGCAAACGCGAATCTCTATCGCGCTGGACTTGCCGCGCAAGCTATTTTTAAAGATAAATCACGTACTACAACGACCGCGGTCGTCGGTATGGTCACCGTTGCAATTGCGTGTTTTCCGTTCGTGTTTACTAAATTACTGCCACTGTTAACGTATGCTGGATTACTTGTTGTTCCTGTGGGAGCAATTGTGTTCGCAGAGCACATGATTTTTCCGCGTATTGGATTCACACGTTATTGGGCACATTATCAAAGCCTTACTCACAGCACGCCAGCGGTAGCGAGTTGGGGTTTGGGGCTTGTGTTTGGCTTTGGTTTAAATGTATTAGACGTCATGTCTTTTTACTATCTATTCATACCCACGTGGTTCTTCACCATAGCTGTATATACAGCACTGGCCGCAAAGTATGGTGCAAAACAAGCTTATCCTGAGCAAGAAGCACAAGTAGATGCTTTCAATGCACGTGTTGAAGCCCATCAGCAGCAAGAAGCGGCGTTAGAAAACGAACACGTTGAAGACGTTACTGCCGTATCTAAATTACTGCGTCTTACTTCGCTAGCGAGTTTGTTGGTGTCCATAGCATTGGCAATCAAAACTTTTTCTCTTAGTGACACGGTTGCCGCTTACGAATTGAACCGAGACTTATTCTTTAATGTTGGGTTCGCGTGCACCGTTATCTATTTCGTTACTGCGTATTGGGCGATGCGTCGCCACAAAGCGTTACAAAGCTAATAAGGTTCTTATGCAATCTCAAACGTCTATTTTATTGAACAGAGCGAACTTATCGTCGTTGCCAAATGACATAAGGCGTCCAGCTTATGATGTGGAGAACGTTCAAACGGGTATTGTTCACATTGGTGTAGGTGGTTTTCATCGGGCACATGAAGCCATGTATGTAGACAGATTAATGGCAAAAACCGGCGATCTATCGTGGGGCATTTGTGGTGTGGGTCTTCGCGAGAACGACCGTGCAATGAAAAAAGTGTTCGACGAACAAGATAACTTATATACCTTGGTTGAAAAGCACAATGACGGTTCCCGCAGTGCATCAGTTATCGGTGCAATGACGGGGTTTTTGATGGCGCCGGACGATCCTCAAGCAGTCATTGATAAAATGGCTGAGCCCGAAGTACGCATCGTATCGTTAACCATTACCGAAGGTGGCTATAATTTTGATGCTTCCTCAGGGGAATTTATTACCACTAACCCTGATGTCATTCACGATATCGGAAACCCCAAAACGCCTAAACTGGTCTTCGGCTATTTAGTTGCAGCGCTTAAAAAACGCAAAGAAAATAACGTTAGGCCTTTTACCGTTATGTCCTGTGACAATATTCAGCACAATGGCCATGTGTTAAAGAAAATGCTGCTTGCGTATATTGAACTGTTTGACCAAGCGTTTGCTACTTGGGTTGACGAAAACGTGAGTTTCCCTAATTCAATGGTAGACAGAATAACGCCTGCAACCACAAATGAAGATATCGCAACGTTAAGGGCTCAGGGCGTAGAAGATGCTTGGCCTGTAGTGTGTGAGCCTTTTGACCAGTGGGTTATTGAAGATGACTTTTGCAATACCAAGCCGTGTTTAGATTTAGTCGGCGCGCAGTTTGTAAGCGATGTGGCACCGTACGAAAAGCTTAAGCTTCGTATGCTTAATGCGGGCCATTCAGTACTTGGGTTGGTTGGTTCTGTAGCAGGGCTTGAAACTATCCATGAAAGTGTTGAAGCGAAACAGTTAAAGCGTCTTCTATCAATCTTTATGGAACAAGAGGTTATGCCAACACTCGACCCAGTAGAGGGGATTGACGTGTATGAATACAGAGATACGCTGCTATCTCGTTTCTCCAACCCTTTCATTAAAGATACGCTAGCGCGAATTTGCCTTGAAAGTTCGGCTAAGCTTCCGGTGTTTTTATTTCCCACCGTACGAGATAATTTGGCGGCCAACAGAGACACCGATATAAGTGCTTTAGTTGTTGCTTGCTGGGCCTTCTATTCAGACAGGCATGCCTCTCAAGACGGGAAGTCACTTGAAATCAACGATGTGTTAGCTGATAAGCTTCACAACGCGGCTAGTAATAACCAAATAGACAGCCTTAGTTTTTTAATGCTAGAAGAAGTATTTGGTAAGCTGGTTGATGAAGCGCGTTTTACCGCTAGTTTCCAGGGCTTTGTAGAGCGCTTGTATCAACAAGAGCCGGTGTTGCTGATTAGCGAAAAGGTAGCAAACAATAAACTCGAGCTTGCCAGAGCTTGTTAGATTGTATTGGTAATCTGCATTAGTACGAAGGGGAGTAGGGAATACTCTCCTTTTTTATGCATTGAATTTTATCAGCTGATACAAAAGAAAAAAGCGACCCGAGGGTCGCTTTCTAAAGTGCAGATTTCTCTGCAACCATGTTGAACTGGTTCACATGGTGTGAAAC
>JYMV01046698.1_pt1 | contig 11969 bp, 10 predicted proteins | sample 338911 | NCBI WGS metagenome assembly JYMV01 (sample SAMN03354496, study PRJNA234377) | hydrothermal vent metagenome | biome: Deep sea; feature: Hydrothermal plumes at the Eastern Lau Spreading Center, Western Pacific Ocean; material: Seawater | place: Tonga | collected 2009 | depth 2000 m m | reverse complement strand
TTCAGAACAGTGTCAGCAGTAAGATTGTCAAACGCAAAGGTCTGGTCATTTTTGAAAGTGATTACAACCGTATCCGTCTGCCTAAACGTTTTATGTTGGATGCAAACGGTTATGCCCGAGTTTTAGTGGGAATTGATCCTCCGCGTATCGACGATAAAAAATTTAGAGGCCTTATTACCATCCGTGCATTCATGGATAATGATGGATTTGATGATGTTGCTGAAGGAAATTTGGTGCTGAAAATACGTAATTCAGGCAAAATACGTACACTCATTATCGATCCAGACAAAGGTTTAACAGAAACAAATGGCTGACAATTTTTCTCATTTCCGCAGCAAAATCAGGTGTTCCCACTTCCCGTTTTTTCCAAATGATTTACGCAGCTCTGAATCATATATTTCACGCTGAACTGAAGCACCTCCAGTCACTTTCCAACCAATACTGTCTGCGTACTTTTGCGTAAATTCCAAACCACTAACACGTTTGTTACGCTCAACCCAGTCTCCCAACACCAGATAACATAGACCGTCCTCAGCAGTCCATCTACGCAATTTCAGCATAAATTCCCGAAAAACCTGCTTCCATTGTCCTGGTGAATAATTGCGGTTCGTAATTTCACTAGAAGACATTGTATTTGAAGATAACTCCAGCCACTTCATCCGCAGCTCGTGTAGTTTGAGATAGTCATATGTTCCTGGAAAAGGTGGACTTGTTATCGTGCAGTTTACCGATTTTTCTTCCGGTCCCTCCAATTCTAGAATGTTTTCGTTCCAAATTATTGCAGGTGCAGTATTCGGAATTTTTGTTGCAAGTTTCAGCTGATTTTTCAACAATTCCTGTGTCTTGCGTTCCATCCATTTTCCGACTGCACCTTTTGGAAAAGAAGGTTGTTTGGTGTTTTCAGAAGTCTCAAAAATTTTTTTGGAGAATTTAACGATCAAACTTGAAAAAACAGCACCTAAAGTTTCACGTTCATTTGCAGAGTAAAGATTTTCAATGCCGTCAATCCAATGTAAAAGTTCTACAAACAAATATGGTGGATGGAAATGACTGAGCCAGCTTAAATTTCGTCGGTGAACACTTTTTTTCGCCAGACTTCTTATATTAACTCTTTCCCGTACATCTTCCAAAGCACTCCATACACGGCTTGCATTTTTTTCAGAAATCCATCGACAACGTTCCCTTGTAACCATTTTTGCAATAGGATTGAGATCGTTTCCGAGAACTTTGTGCTTCCAAAGCAAACCCTCAAGCAAAACAGTACCTCCACCCATAAATGGATCAAAAACAGTACTTCCTTCAGGAAATTGTTTGAGCAAAATCTTTGGCAAATCGGGATGGAATCGTCCAGGATAAGGATGAAAACCTTGTGTAACATCGTATTCGCTTCGCCCCTTCACAGAAGCTCCCAGCGCTTCCAGCATCAGTCCCTCCTGTTCCCCAAAAGATTCACTGTTCAAAAACATTTGCGATGCAGATCTTCGCTGTTTTATTTTTTTTTCATTTTTTGGCGGTGCTCCAAAAGTGTTTTCACTTTCAGTTTGCTGCCAGTCTTTTCTTTTCCAGGGAAGTTGAGCAGAGTTTTGAGTTTTGAGTTTTGAGTTTTGCTTATAATTGCTTTCCGGCTTTGAGACTTTAGGTCTTTTATACTTTGAATCTCCGGCATTCTCTTCCGGAGCAGCTTTTGATTTTTTCCTGACACGTATAGGTTTTTTATCCAAATCCGCAGCAGTAATGGGGATAGTTCCGGCGCTAGACCTGGCCTTATCTTTGATGCTTTTTTTTTCAGTATCCTGCATATTTATTTTCAAACTTTTCTTATTATTTGGATACAGCTTGTTCCGGGATTTCCTTTTGTTCAGTACCGTAAATTATGAAAACGGTAGTGCTGATTATTAAGACACCTCCAAGCAAGGTTTGCAAAGAAGGAATTTCTTCCAGCAGAAAAAGTGCAAACAAAATCGCAAAAACCGGTTCCAGTCCGGCAATCAACAAACTTGCCACTTGAGCACGAACATGACGCAAGCCGTTGATCAACAAGGTGTGGCCTCCTACTGTACAAACTACACCAAGAAGAAACAATAAACCCAATTCTTTTCCGCTGAGAATCCATGATTCAGATAAAGACCAGGGCAATATTAGCAGTGCAGCAAAACCATTTTGCCAGCAGGTTATCAATAACGCAGAGTGTTTTCTGACGTGTCCCCGATTGAGTAAGGTAAGTACCGCAAAGCCAAATCCTGCCATCAAACCCCATAAAATTCCATGAAAAACAGAACCGGATATAGCCATCAGTGCCAATCCGCATATCACAATCAATGCTGCAAAGACATTTCGTACCCGAAGAGGTTCACGGAAAAACAGTGGTTCCAGCAGGGTGGTGAATAAAGGGTAACTGGCAAATGAGAGCAAACCAATTGCTACAGTGGAAACTTGAATTGCCTGAAAAAATGCGATCCAGTGTACCCCCAGTATGCTTCCGCTCAGTGCCAGCCAGAGCCATTCCCGAAGGTCACTGAAAAAGATTTTTTTACGCAAGAAGAACAGTGCCAGAAACAATGCTCCAAAGGCAAAAACAGTACGGCCCTGTACGATCAGTAATGGAGATAAAGTTAGAAACTTGCCAAACAGTCCTGTCAGGCTGACAAAAGGGAGGGCGACCAAAACGCTGATCACCCCATGGCGGTGCGACGTTTTAGCGCTGGTGAAATCCGACATCAATCAGTGTTAAGCTGCTTCTTTGGTACGTAAATATACCCGTAGAATCGTGATCGCTGCAGGCGTCATACCGGTTATTCGACTTGCCTGTCCAAGTGTTCCCGGTTTTATTTTATCTAATATTTCAACAACTTCACGAGAAAGTCCCGAAATTCCGGATAAGTGCAAATTGTCCGGAATTTCAATTCGATCGAGTTGATTAACGTACTTTAACTCCTGATCTTGCCTGGCAAGATAACCTGCATACTTAATGTTGATTTCTACTTGTTCCCGCACTACCGGAGAATAATAATTCCAGTCTATTGATCCACTGATGGATTCACTGCCGAGCAGCCTGTCAATATTAATTTTTGGACGTTTCAGCAAATCGGAAACTTTGGCAGCAGTTTTAAGGGGAGCTTCTCCAAGTTTTTTCAATTCTGTTTGAACTGCTTTATTCGGCGTAATTCGTTCTGCTTTTACTATTCCGGACAACCTGGAAATTTCCTGTTGCTTTTGCTGAAAGTGCTGAAAATATTTTTCCGGCAGCAACCCCAGGTCCCAGCCTTTTTGGCTTAAACGGGCATCGGCATTGTCTTCACGCAAATGCAGCCTGTATTCCGCTCGTGAAGTGAACATCCGGTATGGTTCAATCACTCCGCGTGTTATCAAATCATTTATCATCACACCAATGTAAGCTTCATTTCGCTGAAGAATAAACGGTTGTTTTTTTCTCACTTTCAAAACCGCATTAATTCCTGCCATCAGACCCTGCGCTGCAGCTTCCTCATATCCTGTAGTACCGTTAATTTGGCCTGCAAGATACAGATTTTTCACTGTTTTTAACTCAAGTGTCGCTTTCAGTTGAGTTGGATCCAGCATGTCGTATTCGATAGCATAACCTGGTTCGAAAATTTCAACTTCTTCCAAGCCCTTGATACTGCGTAAAAACTCAAACTGTACTTCTGTCGGCAAACTTGTAGATAATCCATTGGGATAAATCATTAAGCTGTCTTCTGCATATCCCATCGGTTCCATGAATACCTGATGTCGTTTTTTGTCTGCAAACTTAACAATTTTATCTTCAATAGAGGGACAGTAACGGGGTCCAATTCCAGTTATTTCTCCTCCATAAAGTGCAGACCTGCTCAGGTTTTTTTGGATAATCAGGTGTGTGCGCTCATTCGTGTAGGCAATGTGACATGGTACCTGGGGCAGTAAAATCTCTGAATCCCAAAAAGAAAACTTTTTGGGCTTTTCGTCACCAGGCTGAATTCCCAGTTGACTCCAGTCAATAGTACGTTTGTCGAGACGAGCAGGCGTACCTGTTTTCATCCGTCCCAGCTTCAAAGACTGATCAGCCAGGGACAGTGAAAGTCGTTTTGCGGAAGGTTCTGCCACACGTCCGGCATCAACACGCTCTGAACCACGGTGAATAAGGCCATTGAGAAATGTGCCTGTGGTGATGATTATTGTTTCTGCATATAATTCCTCTTTTTCAGTACGGAGACCCACCACCTGATTCCCGTTTAACAACAATTCCTCTGCAGCAGCTTCAATAATAGTGAGTCCGGACTGTTTTTCCAGTATATGACGCATAAATTTTTTGTAAGCCAGATAATCTGACTGACAGCGTGAACCATGTGTGGCGGCGCCGCGGGATGTATTGAGCACACGGAACTGGATACCTGTTGCATCGGCAACTTTCCCCATTTCTCCACCCAGCGCGTCAATTTCCTTAACCAGATGGCCTTTACCGATTCCGCCAATTGCAGGATTGCAGGACATTTGCGCAATCGTGTCACGGGACAGTGTAACGAGCAAAGTATCCGCTCCCATTCTGGCTGCAGCCAGTGCGGCTTCGCATCCGGCATGTCCTCCTCCTATCACGAGAACATCGTATTTTTTAGAGTTAGTTTTCAATAAAAATCCTTTTTTGTTTTCGTTATCGTTGGACGTCCCAACTCTTTAAAGGCCCGGCCCACGACAAAATTATTGTATATGAAGTAACAAGTATAGCTGAATGCTTCAGAACTATTAAGATCATGTAGAAAGATTTTTTATTCCAAGACAACTTTTATTCTGGAAAAAATCTCATCCGGAGTTCCAATTCCGTCAATTGAAACGAGAATACCTTTTTCTTCATAGTACTTGACTAGGGGTTTTGTTTGTTCATGATAAGTGATCAGCCTTGATTGCACAGTTTCTTCGTTATCATCGTCCCGCTGAACAAGCCGTTCACCTGTTACATCGTCTTTTCCAGCAACTTTTGGAGGATTGAATTTAATGTGGTAACTACGTCCGCTGGCCAGGTGGAAGCGCCGTCCTGCAATCCTTGTAACCACCGTCTTATCATCAACACACAACTCAATCGCATTGTCAATCTGCTCATTTTGGGCAGCCAGCATTTCATCCAGTTTTTTGGCTTGAAACAAATTGCGTGGAAAGCCGTCTAACAAATATCCTTTTGTACAATCCGCATGTGTAATTTGTTCACGGACAATTCCGATGACGATTTCATCTGAAACCAAACCTCCGGAATCCATCACTGTTTTAGCTTGTTTACCGACTTCAGATCCGGATTTGACGGCAGCACGCAACATGTCGCCGGTGGAAAGTTGTACGAGACCGTAATCTCGAATTAAATTTTGAGCCTGAGTACCTTTTCCACAACCCGGCAGACCTAGTAAAATTATATGCATTAATATCTTTCTTCTGAAAGATTCCGTTAATATTGAAAATACTTAAAACTCTTCTTATCCATTAATTTAGAGGATAATTTATTGCTTGAGTTTCTGAAACAGACTGTTAGATACGGATATTTTCTAGGCCTCTGATTATAAAGCATGCAGCCAATAAGACAAATTAAAATCACTTCAGTTCTTCAAAGTGTTTCAAAAACACAATTCATCATTACTTCCGGAACTACGGATTCATTTGGAAGCAAAAGTAGTGTGTAGACAATTTGAGCAATGTCTTCCGGGCGAGACATCTTTTCCTGCGCAAATGTCTTCACCTCAGCCGTCATATCAGTTCTCACATAACCAGGGCAAATTGCAGTCACACGAATACCGTCATCCCAGCCCTGCATACGAGCAGTGTCTGAAGCGGCCATAGCCGCGAATTTACTCATTGAGTATCCAACCAAATTACCTTTGACTCTTTTTCCGGACATGGAAATAATATCAATAATTCGTCCGGAACCTGATTTTCGCAAATAAGGAAATGCGAGTCGAGTTAAACGCAGAGGAGCCTTGGCGTTGACCTCCCACATGTCGTCCAGCAAATCTTCTTCATCATCTTCCAGACCGGTAGCATGTAAAATACCGGCATTGTTGACCAGTCCGTCAATGCGTCCAAATTGCTTTACTGTGGCATCGATCCAGGTTTTAGCTGAATCATGGTTTCGGGCATCATACTCCTGACAGAGAAGTACCGTATCTGCTGCAGAAGCTAGTGTTTCCGGAAGTTGTTCGGGATTGCGAACACCCAAACTCAGTCGATAATTTTCGCTTAAGAGTTTTTCCGTAATTGCGCGGCCGATTCCCCGATTTGCTCCGGAGATCATAATTACTTTTTTTGCTGAGTTTTCCATGAGTTTCCGTCTTAACGATAATGTTTTAGAATTAATTTAAACGAGTTCGGTGTGTCTCCAAATTCAGAATTTTTTTCTGTTTGCATCGAGGATTTTATACCGTGAGCCAAACTGATGTTCCAGGACAAAAGCAAATCTTCCAAAAAGTTCCACTCCAGTCCGGAAGTGTTCAAAAACGAGCTGTCGTTGAGGTTAAAAAATGCAGAACTACTGAATGACAAAAGCGGCGAAAACTGATAGCTGAGATTCGGCAGCAAATAATCCCTGCCAAGCAGCGAAACCGGAAATTCACTGTAGATCGTTGAGGATGAGTTACTCACATAGTTTCCGGGATTTTTTGCTCCCATTGGATTATGATGAAAATCGAGCATCGTAAACAAATTCTCATTCCATTGAAAATTCAGTCCTATAGTCCAGGGCACCCATTCATTTCTAACTTCCTCCGTAGTTTCCGGAGCAGATTTTCTCTGCAAAATCAACGCTCCATCAAATACCAGTCCCAGCATTCCTAAATCTGTCTGCAAAGTAAGGCCAAGCAATTGATTTTGTTGAAAACTTGCCAGCAGCGGTTTCAGATCGGTTGTTCCCAGCAAAAAATGTGAACTTAAATAAGCACCGTTGTTTTCTGAAGACAAATCTTTTCCTGCTAAAATTCCTGCTTCAAATTCTGTCGTTTCTCCTAATCCTCCAACAATCCGGAAGGCGTCTACGCCCGGCCTGTATTCCTGATCCAACGGTTTGAAAGCAACCGGAGAAAAAACATCTGTGGGACTGACCGACATTCCTCCGAATGTCACAGCCTGCCGTCCAATAAAATATTCCCAGTTTCCCGATTGACAACGCATTAAGGCTCGATCCAAATTTTGCTCAAGCTGCCAAAGTTCAGAAGTGTCAGTTGCTGCAGGGCTTCCGGTCAGGGAGTGATTCAGATCTGCAATTCTGTAAATTCTGCTGAAAGAGTTTTTGATGGAGATCGTGCTTGCTTGTGCTGCAGAATCGATCCAGGCAGGAAACAATTCATACTCTATCTCAGTCGCACAATTTTCCGACAAAGCAAAATCAGTTTGTGCACGAAAACGGTTAAAGAAAAAACTGGTACTATATTGTGTTGAATTTTGGGTTGCAATTAAACTTTTTGTACTGAATGAAAACTCTGCAGAAAAAACCTTCGGAACTAATATGTTACTCCAAAGCAGCACCTGCAGAATGAGTCGAAAGAAGAAATTAATTTTTTGCCTTCCGCAAAAAAAACTACTTGAGCTCATCCGATACAATCCGGCCGTCAGTTAGAGTTATCAAGCGTTTGGCACGCTCCATTATTTGAGGATCATGTGTGGAAAATACAAAGGTCATCTTTAGTTCTTCATTGAATTTTCTCATCATTTCCAGTAGTTGCCCTCCAGTTTCAGAATCCAAATTTGCAGTAGGTTCATCCGCAAGAACAATATCCGGCTTTGAAACCATGGCCCGTGCAATGGCTACTCGCTGTTGCTGACCTCCGGAAAGTTCTGCAGGAAACCTGTTTTCCTTACCTTCCAAACCCAGTTCAGCCAGGAAAGTGTGTACCCGTTCTTTACGTTCTGCAGCCGGTACATGCTGTAGCAGCATTACATATTCGATGTTCTCAAGGACTGTCAAAACAGGAATCAGGTTATAGGCCTGGAAAACCAGGCCTATATGTTCTCTACGAAACTGGGCCAGTTCGCTGCCGCTCATTTCCTGAAGTGAGCGCCCGGAAACCTTAATCTCACCGGAACTTACATTATCCAGACCACATAAAATATTGAGCAAAGTTGTTTTTCCTGAACCTGAAGGTCCAGATCCACATTCCTGAGAGCCTGGATTTCTGTTTCACCTTCTCCAAATGCCTTAAATATTTTATGTGCAACAATTACTGTTTCTTCCATAAGTCTGTTTCTGTTTAAAATTTTCGTTTTCGCAGTGCTTCAACGGGTAACATCTTCCAGAGTTTGAAGGCAGGATAGAGCGAGGCTAAAAGGGTAAATCCCAGACTCATAAACGGATATAAAACCAGCCTGCTCCATTTGTAGGAAGGATATATTTTTTCCTGAAAGGTAACTCCGGAAAACTCAATGCCGGTATAATCTATTCCATAATTTGCAAATAAAGCTGTCACAAAAAGCGCAAGAATCAGTCCGACAATTATACTGACAAACCCCAGACAAACTGCCTCAAAGAGCATTATACGGGCTGCCTGCCAGGGTGTAGTTCCAATTGATTTGATTACCCCAAATTCAAACATTCGTTCGTAAAGCCCCATCAACAACGTATTGGTGATGCCCAGTGCAATTATCAGAAATAATATTGTTCCCATAATTGCCATTGAAAGATCGGTCATTTGCGAAATCATATAGAGTGAGGGCATTAATTCTGTCCAGAGCAGTAATTCGTTTTTCGAAGAATCATCCGGTTTTTTCAAAGGGTTAACCGGAGTTCCGTCCTGTGTTAATTTTGAATAACGCAAAGCTATTTGGTGAATCCGCCCCTCAAGTTTGAGCATGGACTGCAAAGTTTTTCGTGCTACCAGAACCATTGAAGCATCCATTTTCTCTTCGCCGGTTTTGAAAATACCACTCAAGCGGAAGAGTTCCTGTACCATCTCACCGGACTCTGCATCTGCAGCAGTTAAGACCAAACGATCTCCAAGACCTAACTCCAGTTTTTCCGCAAGTTTCCACCCCAGAATCAGTTTCTGTCCGGAAACTGAATCCAGATATTCTCCTTCAATAATTGCCTCATCAAATTTTGAAAGCAGTTGTTCTTCTTCAGGATCAACTCCAAGTGAAAAAACAGGTTCTCCCCCGCCGGATGAAGAAAGCATGCTTTGTGTTACAATGCGCAAACTGCGCGCTTTCAAATCGGGATGTTTTTCCAGCTGCAACAGTGCTTGATCCAAATCATTTATGGTGAGTTTTACATCCTGTTCATCCCTAAAACCAAGGGCGTGCATTTGGGCATGACCCATCAAGGAATCTGTGGCATTTTTTACCATGTTAGTGTTCATTCCAACCATCATGGTATCCATGAAAATCATGGCAACCAGGCCGATTGCAATCACCAGAGCTGAGAGCCAGGTGCGTGTCCGGTTTCTCCAAAGATTACGCCAGGCAAGTTTTAATAACATTTTGGTTGTCAGTTTTCGGTAATTCTTAGTGCCTTAGTGCCTTAGTGCCTTAGTGACTCAGTGCCTTTTTTAATTTTCCCTCATTGCTTCAATTGGAACAGCCCTGGCAGACTTTATTGCAGGAAAAAAGGCTACCAAAAAGGCTACTCCAATTGTGAAAACCGCCGGAACAAAAATGACAAATAACGAGACTTCACTACTAATTGCACTAAAAATAACACCTCCATATTCCATCGGTGGTTCAATTGCAATTCCATTGATTGAAAAATACCAGTTCAATCCACTGGAAAAAAACAGACCGACAATAACACTGAGACCACTTAACATTGTCATTTCAACAATGATTGAACGAAAAATAAATCCCGGTGGAGTTCCCAATGCCAGCAGCAGCCCATATTCATGACGACGTTCAAAGGTATTCATTAAAACTGTGATCAAAACTACCAAGCCAACTATCAGCATGATAACGGCTTGTGTTATCCAGTTTCCCTGTTGATCGGCAAGCATCGCTTTGTAAAATTGTTCCTCAACAACCTGCCAGGGTTGCACATCAAGTTCTTTAGCTTTAAGATAGTTTTGCAGATATGCAGCCTGTCTGCGGGCTTCGGAATAATTTTCAAGACGCAGTGCTATTTCATGAATCCTTTCTCCCAGTGACAAAAACTCCTGTGCAGACTCAAGAGTCATGTAGATCATACGCGACTCAGCATCTGCCGAGCTTTTTCCGACTATTCCAACTACTGTAAACAAATCATTGGCAATTGAACCGTCTGCACCCTGACCGATGAAAATCAGTGTCTCACCAAGTTTGGCCTGAAGCAATTTTTGTAAATGTCTTCCGAGCAGGATTGGATTTGTCACATCAGCGGCCTCACTCAAATATTCTCCATCCTGGACTTTTTCACGAATCGTCGTCACTTGCGCTTCCTGCTCAGGATCAATGGCCATCAGTCTGGCAATAGTTGATTTGTTTTCCCTGAAGATCAGCGCGGCAGAAAAAACTCGTGCGGTCCAGGCTTTTATTTCAGGATCTGCTGTTAGCTGATTTTTTAAGGCAGGATAAAGTATAAAATTGCGAAAAAGTGAGGGGCGTTCCAGATAACCCTGACTATGGATTTGCACATGTCCAGAATGAGTATCAGTCAGCATACGGATTAAACTGCCGTAGCTGCCGTCACTGAAACCTAGTGAAATAGAAAAAAGCACGTACGCTCCCATCATGCTCAACGCACAGAGCAATGACCGACTTTTATGCCGCAGCAGATTACGGAAAGCAAGTCTCAATGTCAACATTAGTAGCTATTTTCGTCTTAATTGACTGAAAGAAAATATGTTTTTTGAAAATACCGGCTTAAAATCAATTGATTTATAACGAATTAAAGTCCTGCTGTTTTTGTTCAGTGTACGCATTTCCATCACAGCAGGAATCATTTTTCCGCCCATTTGCTGAATTCCACTAAATTCCATGACCCGTTTCTTTTCACCATCTTCATTGTAATAAATTTGCTCAACCGGCATAAAATCTTGGCGGCGAATACTGATCGATATTTTACCCCAGACTGTAACCGTTTCATTTTTTGGTCTGAGTACAATAAAGTAGAATTGATTAGGATCTGAAGGATGTTCTTCCAGTTTTGCGTGATAATCTTCTGCAAGCGTGTTTTCTTTGACCAAATCATCGTTGGTAAAGTCAGAACCCATCCACGAATTCATCATCATTGAAGGCGGAACCTTGAGGACCTTATTTATTTTAGGAAAATAATTCCACATCTGATTACCGAGCTTCAGTGTTTTTATACCTTTATCTTTGCGTGGTGAGAGAATTTTAATCAGCGTGTCATTCATTCCTCTCGACCAGACTTCCATAACAGTCGTACGTTCCCAGTTTTCAGTCACAATCTTCATTTCCATGGTGGCATGACTTGAATCACTTCGGTAAAGCCGGTCCACCTTATCCAGCAGACCTTCTACAGAAGTTTCAGCAAGCACGGAAAAAGGGAATACAAAAACAAAAATTGCAATGCCAAAGATTTGTTTCATGATTAGTGTACTGTACAGTTTTGTTTGTTGAACAAATAAACAACCATTGTTTTCCCACAAGAACCAAATTAATACAATTAGTGAATATACCCGGTCCTGCTAATTTTCATAGAATCAAGCACCAAGGGCAGCTTCAATTTCCTCTAAAACTGCAGGATCTTTTTCGGTTATTTTTGCAGCTTTCAAATTAATTTTAGCCTGTGACGCAGAAATACGACCCAAAGCCCACGCAGCGTGACTGCGTACCAGAGGTTCGGAATCCTGAAGCCCCAGACTCAGGGCAGGGATTGCAGACTCATGAGCCCAGTTTCCCAGTGCTACTGCAACGTTACGTAGTAGTCCACGACGTTTTGTACGCTTGATTGGACTTTTACGGAAACGTTTTTTAAAAGCAGACTGATCCAGCTTCATCAATTCAGTCAGTTCGGGAGCAACATTTTCAGGACGGGGCCGAAGTCCAGATTCTGGTGATTTTGAAGCATTCTGGTTCCA
>JYMV01030159.1_pt1 | contig 11969 bp, 10 predicted proteins | sample 338911 | NCBI WGS metagenome assembly JYMV01 (sample SAMN03354496, study PRJNA234377) | hydrothermal vent metagenome | biome: Deep sea; feature: Hydrothermal plumes at the Eastern Lau Spreading Center, Western Pacific Ocean; material: Seawater | place: Tonga | collected 2009 | depth 2000 m m | reverse complement strand
AATTTTGGCGCCCAGAGCATTAAGCCGTTTGTCAATTGTTTCATATCCACGGTCAATCTGGTCAATATTATGAATTTCCGTAATGCCTTTTGCACCAAGTGCTGCAATCAATAAAGCCATTCCTGCCCGAATATCCGGAGAAGAAACCCTTGCCCCTTTGAGTGGCGTAGGTCCTGAAACAACTGCTCGATGCGGATCACACAGAATAATTTGTGCTCCCATTTCTATCAGCTTGTCTACCCAAAACAAACGGCTTTCAAACATTTTTTCAAAAATCAAAACCGCACCGGAACATTGTGTGGCAACTACTGTCATAATACTGGTTAAATCTGCTGGAAACCCCGGCCAGGGTGCATCATCAATTTTTGGGATTCCTCCACTTAGATCCTTCCTGACGATGAGTTTTTGTTTTTTTGGTATAAGCAAATCGTCGCCTTCAACCTGAATTTCTACTCCCAGTTTTTCAAACATTAGTTGAGTCATACGTAAATATTGCACTCCGGCATTCCTGATGCGCAATTCACTTCCAGTAACAGCGGCCAATCCAATGAAAGAACCAACTTCAGTGTGATCCGGCTGAATCGTGTACTCTCCTCCACTCAATCCGGACACGCCTTCAATGACCAGTAAATTACTTCCTATACCTTCAATATTTGCTCCCAGCAACTTCAGGAAATGACACAGTCCCTGAACATGTGGTTCACAAGCCGCATTGTAAATATTTGTTTTTCCCTGTGCTGTAACTGCAGCCATGACCGCATTTTCTGTAGCCATGACGCTGGCCTCATCAAGATAAATTTGTGTTCCTTTTAAACCAGAGGTCTGCATCTGATAAAACCCATTTTCATTTAGATCAATTCTGGCACCAAGCTTTTCCAGTGCCGAAAGATGGGTTTGCACAGGTCGTAAACCAATTCTGTCTCCCCCTGGAGCAGGCAAAACAATTGATTTCTTGCGGGCAAGAAGGGGCCCTGCAAGGAGGAACGATCCACGAATCCTAGAGGCCTGAGTTGAATCAGGATTGGCAGATTGAAGATTACCGGGATCAAAACTAAATGAATGTTTATCAATTTGCTTTACTTCTACACCTAGACTTTCCAACAGTCCGCGCATAATAGTGATGTCAAGAATGTCTGGAACGTTATGTAAAATAACAGGTTCTTGTGCCAGTAAAGTTGCAGCAAGAACAGGGAGAGCCTCGTTTTTGTTGCCTGAAGGAGTGATGCTTCCAGAGAGAGGAATTCCACCATGCACTACAAATTTTTCCATTTAAATTTATTTAAATATAAGAGTTTTTAAAGTCTTTTAATGTTTTGATTGAACGTCCAGAAAGTCAGCTATTAACAGTCCACGTAAGTTACGCAGAATAAGGTACATACTATTATTTGTTAAAACTCCTTTGTTAAAAACCCAAACCTCGAACAGTTTATCTCATTTCTGTGTAGTCACTTCCTAAGTGATGTCGTAAACGCTCCAAATTACCGGGAATTGCTGTTAGTGTCATTAAAATGCCCTCCTCCTGGTAATCAATGTTGTCCACCCTGCTCAATTCGTAAATATTAGCTAACTTCTGTGAGTGCTGATAATCCAGACGAATTGTCATTGTTTTCATTCGTTCATTAAAAAATAGCAGTATCTGTTTTCTTAATTGTTCAACAAAAGCTGAATTTTTTTCCAATCCGTTTTTTCCTCCATTTTCGCAGGAACCAAATACTGCTTCCGGAAAAGATTTCTCCAAGATCAGTAAACGTGTAGGAGAGATCCGGTCTATTTTGTTAAATACTTTAATAATTGGAATACAGGCTGCGTCCAAATCTTCCAAAACCTCAGAGGTTGTTTGCAAATGTTCTTCGATGTTATCGTCGGCATCAATAACCTGCAGCAGCAGATCTGCATCTCTCACGGTGGCTAATGTGGAACGAAAAGCTGCTATTACTTCATGTGGAAGATTACTGATGAAACCAACGGTATCCGAAAGCAAAACTTTGGGTCGAGAATCCTCTTCTAAAAGACGCGTTGTCGAATCGAGCGTGGCAAACAAACGGTCTTCAACTAACAAACCGGAATTGGTGAGCGCATTCATTATAGTGGACTTTCCGGCATTGGTGTAGCCGATCAAACTCACCTGCAAACAATTGGAGCGTCTTTGCTTCTGAGTGTTGCGTTCCTTTTCTACACGTATTAACTGACTTTTGTAACGAGTAATTCGCTGGCGCAAAAATTGTCTGTCTTTTTCAATCTGCTTTTCACCTGTTCCTCTTGATGCGCCAATTCCTCCACGTTCCCGGTCAAGATGTTTCCACAAACCCACTAAACGTGGTAATAAGTATTCAGACTGAGCCAAGCCTATTTGCAGCTTTGCCTCACTGGTACGGGCATTTTTTGCAAAAATATCTAAAATTACCTGGGTACGATCCAGCACTTCGCAGTCCAATAATTTTTCTAAATTTTGTGTTTGTTTAGGACTAAGTGGATTGTCAACAAGTACTGCATCCACCTCATCAATGTGTATTCTGGATTTAATTTCAGTGAGCTTACCCTTTCCAAAATAATATGCTGGATGTATTTGTGTGCGGGCCTGAACGATTTGTCCGGTGACTTTCCCACCGATAGAATAGACAAGTGATGAGAGCTCATCCAGTGAACTCTGGACCTCTGAATTTGATCTATGTGGTAACTGCAGCGAAACAAGTAATGCGCGGTCCCAATTTTTAAATAATCTGCTATCGCTCAAATAACCTCAAAATATTGACTAAAGTAGTGTTATATTATCGGGCAGAATTGTAGCATATAATTAGGGTAAATGTAAAATGGAATCTTTTGCGAGAAATCAACAGGGTTACCAATAATTATGATCAGCATTCCATCTACTTAGAATTCAGTGAGAAAGCCCACTGAAATTCTAATGTGTAAAGAATCAGTTGTTAACATAGATTTCACGCATTTCACGCTTTAGTGTTTTACCGGCAATATTTCGCGGAAAATCTTCAAGTACTTGTACATCAGCCACACGCTGAAATTTTGCGTCCACACGTTGATTGATCCAGGTTTTTAAATCCTCTTCAACAACATTTTGCTCTTTATGAAAAATGACAGCGGCAATCGGGATTTCTCCCCATTTTTCATCAGGAATTCCAAATATTGCAACTTCTGAAACCGCCGGATGTTGGATTATTACTTCCTCAATATCTTTGGGATATACATTGACACCTCCGCTGATGATCATGTCTTTAACACGATCCACCAGGAAAAGGAAACCGTCCTCATCAATAAAACCCAAATCTCCGGAATGAAGCCAGCCGTCAACAATAGTTTTTTTTGTTAAATCCGGACGTTTGTAATATCCGGGCATCATCATTGGACCCCGACCACAGATTTCTCCAACCTCATCAGGTTCACATTCTTCGCCGTTTTCACGCAGAATTCTGATGTCGATAAATGATGGGGCAGATCCGACAGATCCGACTTTGCGCAGGGCATCGTCACGATCCAATACGGAAAAGAAACCTTCAGTGACACCGTACAATTCGTAAAATATTCCCGGCAGTACTTCATTCAATTTGTGTTTGTATTCCAGCAGCAATGGAGCACCTACGTTCTGAAGCATTTCCAGCGAACCCAGTTTTTCCGGCATAAATTCCGGATGATTGAGCAGGGCCATTATTTGTGCGGGTACCATGACGATGTGCGTTACTTTTTCTTCCTCAATTGTCTTTAAAACTGCTCCTGCATCAAAGCTGTGGTGTAAAATATAAGTTGCTCCCAAATACATCCATGGCATCAAATCCAGCATTGCTCCGTTAAAAACAATCGCTCCGGCATGCAGCACAATGCTTTCCGGAGACATACGCCAGGCTGAGGCGAAATGGGTGCAGTAATTCGCACGGACATAATGAGTGTGAATAATCCCTTTAGGCGCACCGGTTGTACCACTTGAATACATGATGTTGTAGATATCACCATCCACTATTTTGGCATCCGGCGGCTCCGTTTCTTCTGCTCCGGAAATAAAATCCGCATAAGACTTAAATCCGGAAACTGTAAGTCCACTGCTGTGCCTTTTGCCGTCACCAACGAGTATCCAATGCATATTTTGAATAGCTGGTAAATCTTTTTTTATGCTCTGCAATGTTTCTGCAAAGGATGCATCTGCAAAAACAATCTCTGTATCAGAATCACGGAGCAGTGTCGTTAATCCGGAAGCCTGCAGTAAAGGACTGCCTGGTACAATCACGATTCCGGTTTTGGCTGCAGCCCAGTAAAGCAGCATCAATTCTTCACAGTTTGGCAGAACCGTCGCCATTTTTTGCCCCTTTAGAATGCCGGCAGCCAGCAAGGCATTAGCCAGCCTGTTTACACGAATATTAAGTTCGCAGAAGTTTAATCGTTCCTCACCGATAACAAAGGCAAGGTGCTTGGAACGGTAACGGGCATGTCTTGGCAGTAAAGATCCAATGTTCATTTGTTTATTATTTTCTGTGTTAAAAAAAATATCTAACAGGTAATTTATAGTGATGTGATAAATAACATAGACTCTTTGCACTTTCAAGTAAAAGCTGGAATCATCAATATGAGGTTTAGTAAACTTGAAAAAAACACTTCAGGACAAGAATCAATACTGCCCTACAAAATGAAAAAGAATAACATACATTTCAAATGTTTCGTAATTCTGCTGTCACTGTTTTTGGCAAGCTGCAGTATTTTGGGAAGTTCACGGGAAAGGGGGATAGCTGCAGTGCAGCCTCCACCAGAAGCTCCTTTGCTGGCAGAAGTGCTGATGCATCTGCAATTGGATTATGTTGAGCCAGAAAAACTTGATCCTGAAAGCTTGCTTCAAGGCGCATTGACAGAACTTGGGCGGATGATTCCGGAAGTAACAGTTGTACCTGAATTGCAGGATAAAACTTTGGGTCCAGTTTTGAACATAAGTTTTAAAACCGAAAAAACTCTCTTACCGGTTTCAAAAATTGCAGGGCTGTATGATTTGCACATTGCCTTGCAAATGCTGATGAAACGCCTTTTAGAAATGAATCCTCAACTAACACAGTTAAAAATAGAGCAGATGTTCGTTCGTGGGATATTGAATCAGTTAGACGCCTATTCTGTTTTTCTGCCGCAGGAAATTTATAATGAATTCAACATCAATATTGGTGGTCAATTTGCCGGAGTTGGTCTGGTTGTTGGAACACGAGATGATCAACTGACTGTAATTGCACCAATGGACGGCAGTCCCGCAGCACTTGCCGGAATGAAGCCGCTTGACAGAATTGTGGCAGTTGACGGAGAAAAAACTGAACACATGACCCTTGATGAAATCCTTCATCGTCTGCGGGGAAATATTGGAACACCTGTTACGCTCAGTGTTTTACGTAAGGGACATGCAAAGGCTTTGCAGTTTGAACTCTTACGTGAAGATATTCAGGTCGAAAGCGTCGAAACATATGATTTGTCAAGCAGCAAGCAAACTGTTAGTTATGTTCGTATAAAAAATTTTCAAATTGACACATCCCGGGAACTTAAAAATAAGCTTGGTTCTTTGAACATGGTTGATGGAGTGATTTTGGATTTGCGCAATAATCCCGGAGGATTGCTGGAAGAAGCAATTCGAGTCAGTGATTTGTTTTTGCCCGGGAAAAAACGCATCGTAAGCACAAAAGGGACTGTCGTTTCCTCAGTCCATGACGCAAAACAATTTTTTGCTGCAGAACATTTATTGAACATTCCACTGGTTTTGCTGATAAATCGAGGGAGCGCTTCTGCTGCAGAAATTGTTGCTGCTGCCTTAAAACAAAATGAGCGTGCAATTGTGATTGGCGAACAAAGTTTTGGCAAAGGTACAGTTCAAACACTTTGGGATTTAAAAGACGGTTCAGGACTGAAATTAACCATAGGAGAGTATTTAACACCTTCCGGACGCTCAATTCACAATATAGGTGTCATGCCGAATCTGCGGCTTATTCCTGTTACTGTTCCAGAGCTCAAGAACGGGGAAACAGAGCTTGGCAGGCAGGAAATTTTCACTACCGAAAAACGGTTCGGTCTGCTTTCAGATTTTGATGCAGAAAACAGGGTAAATGATTTAGATGAGCTCAGTATCAGTTATTTGTCACATACTCCAATTCTGAATGAAGATTCTGAAATAATTGATAATAATTTGAAGATAGAAAAATTAAAAGCAGATATATTTGTCAAAACTGCAGAACAGTTACTATCTCAGTGGAATCCTAAAAATACAAACTCTGTTATTCAGAAAATATCCAGGGAAGCAGAGCAAAAAGAATCTGAAATAATTACAGAAGCACTGTCAAAGCACGGAATTGATTGGAGTTTGAATCCGTTCATAAAATCAGCAACTCCGGAAATGCTTATTTTAACCTGGTCTGCGGAAATGATTTCTACAGATCTTTTGCGGGTGAAAGTTAATCTCCGGAATTCTGGTAAAATTGACGCGCAACGTTTGATTGCGGTAACACGGGCCAGTAACGGGATACTGGATAGCCTGGAGTTTCCCATCGGAAAACTTGTGTCTGAAGAAAATACATCCCGCACCATTGACGTTAAAATTCCTGCGGGAATGATGGAGGAGCAAGAACCGGTAGAAATTCTGCTTTTTGATCATAACTTGAAAAAATTAAAATCAGTACGAAGGCAACTGCATTTTTCACCGAAACGAAATCATTCTTTTTGGTTGAGAATGAAAATATTTGATAATGGGAGGTTTGGCAGTCGTGGTAATGGTGACGGAAGAGTTCAAACCGGAGAAACCATCGCACTTGCATTTAAAATTGAAAATAAAAGCAAAAGTACTGTTCCTGAATTGTTGCTGAAACTGCGAGGAACTGAGGGTGCATTTAGAATTAATCGAGGAAAACTTTTATTGAAAAATCTCGAACCTCATAAAAAACAAAAAGACTATTTTCTTTTTAAGAGTTTAATGGACTCCGGGACTTTAGGAAAAATCAGCCTGGAGATGGTTGATATTAAATCTGGTACTCCAGGAATTGTCTACCTTTGGAATTTGAACAATATGCTTCCGGAACAGAAACTTGTTACACCGGAGCTACTGGGAGTCAGTTGGCAAGACAAAGACGGAAATTATGTGGAAGCTGAAACTGATTTGAGTTCCTTGATTTTACAGGGGAATGTAAGCAATGTTAATGATGTACGAGATGTTTATGTTTACTTAAATAATAAAAAAGTGTTTTATTCTTTGAACAGAAACTCAGGTCAACAAGACAAAAACACAGAATTCCACTTTCAAACTGAAGTAAATTTGGATACCGGAAATAATCAAATCTCAATATTTTCACGGAGTCGCTCAGGTTTTACCTCTGAACGCAGATTAAGAATATTCCGGAAGCAATGAAGAGTAGAATGTTCAAAAAAACGCTAATGTAACTGAAAAATTAACTGCAACAGTATTTTATCAACGGTAATTTGTGAACTGTACGTCAAAGTCAAAATCCTGTCCCTTGATAGCCTGCATCACTGCCTGCAGGTCATCTTTCTTTTTGCTGCTCACTCTTACAGAATCACTTTGAGTTTGTGGTTGAACTTTTGTTTTGGTTGATTTGATAAATTGATTAATTTTTTTGCACTGATCCTTGGACAAACCTTGTTGGATTAAAATTTCTTTTTTTTGAACTCTGCCGCTGGGTTCAGTTTTTCCGTAAACCAGTGACTTTACAGGTACTGAGCGTTTAATCAGTTTTGTAAGCAAAATGTCGATGGTTGTCTGCATTTTCAACTCATCGTCTGCAGTGATCATTAAAGCAGGTTTTATTTTGTCCAGCTCAATTTCACAATTTGTACCTTTGAAATCATAACGGTTATTGATTTCCCTTCGTGCCTGATCAACGGCATTTGTAACTTCCTGGATGTCAACTTCGCAGACAATATCAAATGAGGCCATTTTCTAGTTGTTGGTTTGGGTTATTAGTTTAGCTGTCTGTTAACACACCTTCTGGGAAAGTGCGGCTTTTATGAAAGCATTTATGTCACCGTTGAGAACTGCTTGTGTGTTTCCTGCCTCTCGGTTTGTACGATGATCCTTTACCATCTGATATGGGTGCAGAACATAGCTCCTGATTTGGCTGCCCCAGGCATTTTCCTGCTTTTTGCTGCTCTGCAAATCCTTTTCTTTGTTCAACTCCTTTTGCTGTAAATCGAAAAGCTGGGCCTTGAGCATTTTCATTGCAGTGGCCTTGTTTTTATGCTGTGAGCGCTCGTTTTGACATTGCACCACAATTCCGCTGGGAGCATGTGTTATTCTAACAGCAGAGTCGGTAGTATTTACATGCTGACCTCCTGCACCACTTGCACGGTAGGTGTCAACCCGAATATCGTCAGTCAGGATTTCAACTTCTACATCTTCATCGATTTCAGCATATACAAAGACAGATGCAAACGAAGTGTGCCGGCGTTTTTGTGAATCAAAAGGAGAAATTCGGACCAGTCGATGAACTCCAATTTCAGTTTTTAATTTACCATAAACATAGGGTCCGGAAACAGAAAAAGTTACTGACTTAATTCCGGCTTCATCGCCAGGTTGATAGTCCAGCAGCTGAAATTTAAATCCTTCCTCTGCGATCCATCTGCGGTACATGTCGTAGAGCATTGACGCCCAGTCTGTGGATTCAGTTCCTCCTGCACCCGGATGAATTGAGACGATGGCATTTCTGTCGTCCGCCTCACCATTAAAGAGACCGGTTATCTCCAGAGAATCGATATCATTATCAAGTTTTTCACAAGAATCAAGGATTTCTTTCAGTAGATCTGCATCGTCTTCTTCCCGGTACAATTCTGCAGCAGCTTCCAAATCATCATGCAGGGAGTCCAATGTTTCCCAACCCTGGATGGAATCACTCAAGCGCGAAACCTGCTTCAGGAGAACAGTCCGCTCTCCCTGGGACAATTCCCAAAAACCATCATCGGAAGTCTCATTTTCCAGATCCTGCAATTGTTTCTGTTTTGAAGTGACTTCAAAGAAACCCTTCTAAGTCGTCCAGCTTCTGAGTCAGACCATCAATTCTCGTACTGATTTCTTCGCTCAACATTGGATCAAATCCTTTTCAATTATAGTAATATTTGGACATTAAATGATAAGATTATATATTTGAAATAACAAGTTTAAATCTTTAAACCTTGTGTTTAATCTGCAGGCCAGTATGGTGGATTAGTGTAATAAAAAACTTTTTGATAAATCATTTTTTGACATGGTAATAAAAACGATTCGAATTTGTTTTTCATTTACAATTCTTATGCTAATTGTCTGTATTTCCGGACTGATGTTGCTTCTTGGAGGGTGTAAAACAATTGACGTAAAAGGCAAACCGGACCTTTTACCCTATATGCAAAAACCTGTGGCTTTTTTGACAATCAAGTCACCAGATAACCTGCAAAAAGTCTGGCCGGAATTGATGGGCCAGGTGGAGCTACGCTTAAAGGAGATGCCGACTCTGGGCAGAGTAACAGGTTTCAAAGAGCGAAATCTTAAATTGGATAGTAATCCTAAACTTCGCTCAGGATTCAGGACTTACCTCAGCACTTTGACACTCACTGGAATTTCAGAAAAAAATCTTGCCCTGAAACTTGAAGAGGAACTGAATAGTCCTCTTTTTTTACTACTTGATTTTGTGTCATTTCCCTGCACTAAAGAGTGCCCCTCTAATGTACAATGGGTAATCCGTCTAAAGCTGATTGAAGCTCATAGCGGAGATCTGATTTTTCAGGTTAGATTGCAGCACAAGCTGGATGAAGATGAAAAAACTGCTGAAGCATACAATGAATTAGCCGCAAAACTTACTACAAAGGTAGTAGATGAATTTGCTTCAGGATTCATAGTGCCTTGGCATCGCTGGCGTTTTGAACATTTGAAGCCAGAATCTGTGCGCAAATTACGCAGTGAAATTGGCATCTAGCAATTCATCTTTTCTAAGCATTAATGTTTATGAATCAATGGGAGTCACGCTGGCAAGAAGGCCGAATCGGCTTTCATCTTCCGGAAGTAAATTCGTATTTGTTGCGTTATTCTGACAAATTGTTAACGCAGGATCCGGAAAGTGTTTTTGTTCCACTTTGCGGAAAAACCCTTGACTTGCCCTGGCTGGCAGGAAGAACCAAAAAAGTGGTTGGTATTGAATTGGTTCACAAAGCAGTTCAAGATTTTTTTAAGGAAAATAAACTAACTCATTCGATTCAGCAGTCTGGAAAATTAAATCTTTTCAGTAGTGATACCATAGTCCTTTTTCAAGGTGACTTTTTTGACTTAAACAAGGAACAGACGGCCTCATTTGATGCTATTTATGACAGAGGATCGATTGTTGCGNNNAAAGATATGTAAATCACCTAATGTCATTTCTTGAACCGGGAGGACGAATTTTACTCATTACTCTGGAGTATGATCAAAACCAAATGACAGGCCCTCCTTTTAGTGTACCTGCTGATGAAATTGAATGGCTTTATGCTCCATATGGTGTATTGGAACTTCTTGAAACCAGCGACATTCTTGATGAGCGTTTTCGTAAAAAGGGTCTGGATGGAATGCTGGAACGAGTCTTTCAGTTTATAAAGCATTAATTAATATTTTCTTTAATTGCAAGAACGTTTGTGAGCACATCTACATTGGTAAAAACTTTAGCTATTATTCCCGCACGCTATGCTTCCACCAGGTTCCCGGGTAAGCCATTAGTAGAAATTGCTGGAAAATCAATGATTCAGCATGTCTGGGAACGTGCCATGCAGACTCCATCAATTGATGAAGTACTGGTTGCAACAGATGATCAACGTATTCTGGATGCAGTTGAAAAATTTGGAGCAGAGGGAGTGCTGACCAGTACAGAACATAAAACTGGTACAGACAGAATTATTGAAGCGCTTTCCGGAAGATCCTGTGACTGGGTACTGAATATTCAAGGTGATGAGCCACTGGTTTTGCCTGCCGACCTTGAACGACTAATTCAGAAAGCTGTGAAAACAAGGGATACCAAAGGTGCTACTCTTATTTATAAAATCACAGATGAAGCAGAACTGCACGATCCAAATGTGGTTAAAGTTACATTAAATCAAAGCAGCCAGGCTTTGTATTTTTCACGTTCGTTGATACCATTTCCCCGTTCTCCACAATCCAGTAATTTTAATGCTTGGCGTCATTTGGGTGTCTATTTGTTCAAAAGGGATTTTCTTCTCCGATTTGAACGGTGGTCTCAGTCACCGCTGGAACAGACTGAACAATTAGAACAATTGAGAATATTGGAAAACGGAGAAACTTTGCTTTGTGTGGAAGCCGAAAACGATGGTGTAGGAGTTGACGTTCCCCAGGATGTAGCGCTTGCAGAAAAATTAATGAAGAAACAAAGACTTTAAAAAGAGGGATCTATTTTTTCAGGATTATAGATTTAAATTTTTTCAGACTTGATTCAACCTGTGTAATAGTCCGGGCTGACCCCAAAAATCATATAAAAAGCAAATAGTGTCACCACCGTTGCCAGGCCAAGCATTATGACGCTTACATGCTTGTCGGTTCCATGGGGAATACCAATTTCTCCGGCATCCATGAGATGATGAATGACTTTATCAAGTGCCTCACCGTCTTCAATACTTTTCTGTCTTTTCTTTAAATCTTGATCAATGTTTGCCTTTAATTCACTAACCAACTCTTCCTGGTTGCTCATATCTCACCTTTTTAAAATATTTGGAAATTAAACGAAACTGCCTGATTATGACTGTTCCAAATGTGACCGTGGCAGAGTCAACAATAAATTATTAACCGAACATAAACGCTAGCATAGATAAAAATTTCAGCCAAGCTTTTTGTTAATGCATAAAGTATTGGCGGTCTCGCAATAGGTCTGAAAACCGCTTTATGAAACGGTTATAGGACTTTTTGCGATGGCATCAAGATTAAGTTTTGATTAATATTGTTCGGTGGTATTTTATGTTTTTTCTGCAACAGAACTTTCAGAAGAATC
>JYMV01013973.1_pt1 | contig 11969 bp, 12 predicted proteins | sample 338911 | NCBI WGS metagenome assembly JYMV01 (sample SAMN03354496, study PRJNA234377) | hydrothermal vent metagenome | biome: Deep sea; feature: Hydrothermal plumes at the Eastern Lau Spreading Center, Western Pacific Ocean; material: Seawater | place: Tonga | collected 2009 | depth 2000 m m | reverse complement strand
CTGCCCATACTTATGCCGAACTGCGTAAGAATGGTGCGATCGATTATGTGCAGAAGCTCATGGCTGAAAAAAATATCAGATACATCGCCCGCTATCATAATTTCGGGCCGTTTTACCTGTGGCTCAATCAGCCGATCGCAGGGCCCGATCTGACCGGCCTGAACCTGAGAGTGTCTCCCGTGTATACCGCGTTCTTCAAGTCGCTGGGTGCCACCGTCCAGCGCTCCAATTTCGCGCAGGTCTATACCTACATGGAAAACAACACTGTACAGGGATACGGTTGGCCGGCGCTGGGTTGGAACCCGGCCTGGGTAAAGGTCACCAAGTACCGGGTAGAGCCTGGTTTCTACCACGCATCACTGCACGCCCTTGTCAATCTGAAGAAGTGGAATTCGCTGAGCAAGGCTCAGCAGGACGTCCTGACGACAGCTGGTCTGGATTTCGAAGTAAAAACCGAACAAGATTCTGCTGTTGGCGGGTCTGTGATGAAAAAGCAAAAAGACTGGATGGCCAGTGAGGGTATGGAAACCATCACGATGGAAGGCGCCGATCGGACCAAATGGGTGGCGGCCGCATCGGATGCAGGATGGGGGGAAGTACTGGAACGCAGCCCGGATCATGGCGCAGCGCTGAAGAAGTTGTTTACCAAGTAATCGTTAACTGACCACACGCACCCCGCGATGGGGAGTTGGCCGGCCGGCTGGCTTCCTGTCGCAGGGTCGTCCCCCACACTTTCAACGCTAATCATGGCCGGGTCCGATATGTACAGGCGGATCGATCGTTTCGAAGCTGGTTTCAACCGGGCCATGTTGTATCTGGCTTACCTGGTGGCGCTCTCTATCGGACTCATTGCGGTCCTCATTCCACTCAATCTTCTTCTGATCAAGACCCAGTTGGGTAGTATCTGGTGGCTCTACGAGGGGGTTGAGTACACCCTTTATTTCGGAGTTTTCATAGGCGCGCCTTGGGTGCTCAACCAAGGAGCACACGTCCGGGTTGATGTCCTCACGGCCGGCATGTCTCGAGAATCTGCACGAAAAGTCGAGCGGGTGATGGATATCGCAGGCGCCGCGCTGTGCGCTTTGCTGTGTTTTTATGGTTCGCGTATAACCATCTGGGAATTTCAGGATGGCACGATGCCGGACAAGGACCTGCGGATCCCAACCGGCTACATGATGGTTATTTTTTCGGCCTCATTTTTCTTGCTGGCCGTGGAGTTCCTATTACGGGCTCGCCGGGCGGGTCGCCAATCGGACGAGACCGATTTGGACAAACCCAGATTGGGTTTCTGACACATGGAATGGTATCTGGCACTCGCCCTGTTGCTCGGCACGGTCTGCACAGCGATGTTCCTGGGTCTGCCCGTGGCCTTTGCCTTCTTTGCTGCCAACGTGCTTGGTACTGCGCTGTTCATTAATGGTGATATTGGCCTGGTCCTGATGCCATTGGAGTTTCACAACGCGATTAAGTTCACGCTGGCGCCGATTGCCCTGTTTTTGCTGATGGGGGAAATCCTCCTGCAGACCGGGGTAGCCTTCAAGGCCATCGGGGCAATAGACCGCCTCATTGCACGGGTACCGGGACGGCTCGCGGTCGTTGCGATTGTCGGCGGTACCGTTTTTTCGTCGCTTTCCGGGTCGACCATTGCCAATACCGCGATTCTGGGGTCAGTGCTTCTGCCAGATATGATGAAACGTGGTTACCAGCCGAGTATGGCGATGGGGCCGATCATGGCTGTCGGGGGCATTGCCATGCTGATACCGCCGTCAGCGCTGGCCGTCTTGCTTGCGAGTCTGGCAGAACAGTCGGTCGCCCAGTTGCTTATTGCGGGGATCGTGCCCGGGATCCTGATGGCGGTGCTGTTTTTCGGGTACGTCGTAGGCCGTTGTGCAATCAATCCTGAACTCGCGCCTGCCTACGAGGCGGAAACGGATGCCCTTGATCAAGCCGTGACCATTTCGCTGAATGTCATGGATCGTTCGTGGCTGTCTTGGACCTATGCTGGACGCTATCGCCGAGCTGTCAACCGGATCCTGCCGTCGGTGCTTTATGTACTGCCGCTGTTTGTAATTTTTGTTGTTGTTGTGGGCAGTATCTTCTTCAAACTCGCTGCACCGACCGAGGCCGCTGCGCTGGGGTGCCTGGCATCGTTGGGTGTTTGTTATGCCTTCCGTATGTTCAGGAACACCATACAGGTGTCCGGCATTGAAGGAGCTGATTTTGACTGGCGGGCGATTGCGAAAGCGCTGTTGGAGACAGCCAAAATCAACACGATGATCCTATTTATCATCGCGGGCTCGCTGGTGTTCAGTCAGGCGCTGGCGAACTCCGGAGCCACACAAGGGTTGCTGCAGTACATCGCGGCAATGGACCTGACGCCGTTGACCGTTGTGATCATGATGATGCTGGTGTTGCTGTTTCTCGGGGCCTTCATGGACCAGGTGAGCATGCTATTGCTGACGCTGCCCTTTTTCCTATTGAGTTCGCAGTCCCTGCAGATCGTTTTCAACATCGATGTGATCTGGTTGATGGTCTTGATGCTGATCACCATGGAGATCAGTCTGCTGACTCCGCCCTTTGGCCTGTTGCTTTACGTGATGAAAGGGGTAGCGCCGTTCGACGTGACTCTGGGACAGGTGGTCAGAGCTGCGTTGCCGTTTATTCTGATTGAGCTGATGGTTCTCATTCTGCTGATCTTTGTACCGGAAGTTGCGACCTGGTTGCCGAAACAGCTTGAATAAAGTGGCAGTTCGGACCGTACTGGATGATCTGGTTGAAGACGGCGTGATCACCGGGGTATACGCGGACAAGCTTTGGCTCCGGGGGTCAAACAATCGATTAGTAGTTCGGCGAGTACCTGAGGATTTGTGATCATCATGTCGTGGCCCCACGGTCTCAGGAAAGTATTCCACGTCGGGTCTGAAGATCGCTCTTTGAAGAAGCAATCAAAGAAGGGCGCGTTATACCCTTTGGCCGGATGTACACTTTTTGCTGTATGCTGATGTGCCGGCCGGTTAATTGAATAGGCTGCGTGACGGTCATCACTGGCTGCGGTGTCAGTTGGCGGTCGACCCATTCTCCGAGTGCACCGTCGACATTAATCATCACGACCGGCGGTGTCCTGTGTCCCAGTGGCAGCACCCCTCCGATAGAAAATCCGGTCTTATCGCGAACAAACTGGGCATCGGCCCGGTGGATAGATTTACCCAACTGCGCCGAGACTTTCCTCTCGTCCACCCGACTGGCCCCACTTACAATCACCAGAACGGGCTCACCATCGTCCGTGCAAAAAACCAATGACTTGGCAATGTGATCAACGGTACAACCAATCGCGAGCGCTGCCTCGTTAGCGCTACGCGTCGGCGTCTCGAACTCCAAGACCGTAAATTCAGCGCCCAGTCGATCTTGAATACCACGTGCGGTGCGGTTTTGAACAGATTTCATCAGTCGTCATGTGGCGGAGAGGGTGGGATTCGAACCCACGGTAGTGTTGCCACTACGCAGCATTTCGAGTGCTGTGCGATCGACCGGACTCCGCCACCTCTCCGTGATGTTTAATAGATTGAGATTTGACGCTTCGATACGGTTCAAATCAACCCCCTTGGATGCCGTTTGATTCAATCGCCTCCAGACCCTTTCGATGTGCCAGGCTATCTCGGCAAACATCAAAGGTCATTTTTAAACCCGAGTTTAACGCGAGTTCTTCGCAGCAAGGATATCCCAACGGGATTTTGGGCGTATCCACGCGACCTGCCAGCACACCAAACGCTGATGGTGAGTAATGTATACAGTGCGCTTCTGCTCTCCTGGCATATCACCCCATCCCCTCTACCGTTGCCCGTGTAGGGCTTCGCGATAGCTATCTCCAGAATTCGCAATGATTTATCATGGGGTTGGAAAATCTTGACCCTTGGCGCAATGGATAATCGATTTCAAACGACTCACGCTCTAAGGCACGAGCCTTATGAATCGTCGACATTTCGTTAAACTGTGTGCTGCGACGGCGACCGCCGTCACTGCTGCACCAGAAGCGTTGGCAACGACTAGTGATCACTATGTCCTGTTTGATCCTGTGCAATTGGTGACGCCAGATAACGCGCCATTACGGGCCACCGCTCTAGAAACGGGTGAAACCTATCTCTTCTTCTTTCCACACGTCACGACCCCATGCTTTCTGATGGATCTTGGCAAACCTGTGACCACTCCCCATGCTCTTAAAACACACGATGGCGCCGCGTACAGCTGGCCTGGCGGCGTGGGCAATGGAAGGTCGATGGTCTCGTTTTCGGCCATCTGTGCCCACCGAATGAGCCACCCGGCACCTGAAGTCAGCTTCATCAACTATCGTCACGGCAAGATTGATTTCACGGACAAAAATTATGAGTTACAGAGCCGCTCTGGCCTCATCTACCGTTGTTCGGAAGGCAGCGTATACGACCCAGGCGATGGCGCCCGTGTGCTCGGAGGGCCTGCCCCCCCAACCCCTGGCCACCATCTTGCTTAAACACCATTCAAGCGACGATACTCTCAACGCCTATGGGGTGCTGGGTGGCAATATGTTTATCCCTTGCTTCTGAACCGACCTCGATCGAGGCCAGCAAATCGAACACCGCCTGATCAGGCGGTGCTGACAACAGCGTGCCTATAAGGCTATAGACCCCCGCCCGCACAAACTCCTCTTCGGGCACAACAGGATCACTGATGTGGGCAAGCTCAGCCAATGCTCCCCCTCAAATCCGAATACGTCCTAGTCGTATCAAAACTAAAAGCCTCCATCTATTGCGCCCCTTGTAACCCCCTGCCACAAGTCACTAGAGAACTCCTTGTTGATCCGCTGACAGGCCCCAGCCTACGTCGAGAACGCCCAGTGTCAATCACGCCTCAAACATCGACTTGACCCGACAGTCCTCGCACATTTTGAGACGATCGAGCGCGTCACCTTGAAACATCCTGTGCGAAGCCAGTGTTTCAGCCATTTTGTCGATCATGCTCTTCGTCGCAAACGGCTTCCCACAGGTAATACAGCCAAAAAGCTCTTCTTCGTTAAGGTTGCGTTTCATTAGTCGAGTCTCCGAATCGACCAGCAATCGCGCTTCCAAGGTAATGGCATTTTCGGGACAGGCACGCTCGCACAGCCCACACTGAACGCAATTCCACTCAATGAAATCAAGTTTGGGCGTATCGCTTCCATCGGCCAGCGCGCCAGCCGGACACACCGAAACGCAGCCCATACACAAGGTGCATAGCGCGGTATCGACGTGAATCTGGCCAAACGGCGACGCCGCCGGTAACGCGATAGTCTCGAGTGGTGGACTTTCTGGCGTCAAATGGTCAAACACCAGGCGTAAGGCATCGCGCTTGTTATCGACACCACCAAACGTCGCGACATCGGAAGCGACGCGTTCATCAACGCCCCACGGCCAATCGGAACTTGAGAATTCTACGGCTGGCAACTCGGCGATGGACTGACCGTCGTGATCAAGTCCCTCTAGCAGGCACCGAACCAATTCAATCTGCTGCGCCAAAGCCGTTAGCACTGAACCTGGTGTGCGCTCGTGAGTCAGTATGCGAATACCTGCTGCACCATACGCAAGCGCACTGAGCCAAACCTCAATACCCGTTGAGCCGACCTCTTCGACCCGCCAAGGCAGGACGCCGTCGGGAAAGTCGGCACACACCGTTCTCAGATACTCCGCGCCAGCTTCCGAGTCATACAACAAAATGCAAGGCGCGGGCATGCCGGAAATCCGCCACGCAGCCAGCGCCCGACGAAGCCCATTCATCGTATCGCTGAGTGACGGATACGCGTAGGTTAAAGCCCCAGTCGGACAAACCGCACTACACGAGCCCATGCCGTGGCACCGATGCACATCCACCTCTACCCGCTCTCCAATAGAGATGACAGCACCAGCGGGACAAGTATCGATGCAGCGCGTGCATCCGGTAATACCCCGCTCACCATGAGCACAGATGTCGGGGTTGTAATGCACGTATTGGGGCTTTTCGAACTCCCCGTTGAGCCCAGCTATTTCCTCCAATACCTTAGGCATATTTTCGCGATCCGCCGAGACAGCAAAATAACCGGGCGGAGGCAGCTCAAGAGTGATTGCCGGTTCACGACCAAGATCCAGGACGACATCAAAAGTCTGACTAGTAAGATTCATCAAACCGGCCAAATTCTGACCCTCACCGTTGACATCGACAGTCACTTCGAACGCACCCAAATGCCCGCCAACATTCATCAGATCAGCAGTCACCACAAGAATGATTTGACCGTCGATTTCGCGTGTAAACACGGTCTTTTCCAATCCTGCTGATGGGTTATTGCCCTCAGTTGCCAGGATGGCCAGCGTGACTTTGCCGACAAGTTCCTCAGCTACGGATAGTGCGTAAGGCTCCGGACCTACAATTAGAACCAAGCCAGTGGCGCGATAAACGACCAGCGCAGTCGTACTCTGCCGAGAGTCCATTGCCTTGGCAATTGCATCGCGACGCGCCAATTGCCCAGCGGTATCTGATGGCAAGCTAAATGCAAGAAATTCGTCGACTGCCGATATATCGGAGCGGGTCATCATTCAGCTCGATGTTGGTGAGCGCTTGGCTGCTCCTAAGACGGCATCATCATCGACCTGCGACACAGCGTCAGCCGCTTCGGTCTGGTTTTCATGCCCATGCTCACTGTCATCGTGAAGCGTCTCGAGGGCCGGCATATCCGCATCGGTTAATGCGGGCACTGCTGGCTCTGGCTCTGCATCTCCGTCGCGTTCGGTCGAGACACTATTGTCGACGACGTCTGAATTCGTCTTGCTCTCCAGCTTGCGACGCGACCAACGAGCATAAAAACTCCGTGACTCACGCATAAAAATCCAGCCTATTGCTCAAACACATCCATCAGCGATATTCCCCAAGCGGTCGCTTGTTGCGCACCCACGCATCTTGCTGCCAACGCTGGCGCTTACGTTTCTTCTTTTCTACCGGTCGATAGTTATCCAGCACATACTGCCCCACCCACAACTGAATCTCTCCGGGAATCGGCAGGTTAAAAATTGGGCTGTCTGTCTCCATGTAAGAGGCGGCTTCGTGGTAACTCAATGTCACGAGTAAAGGAACAATTTCGCCTGTCTCATCTTCGGCGTCAGCATATTCACCGACAACAAATATCGAGGGCTCTCACCCTCCAGACTAAAATAATAACTCTCAACATCATCCAGGTAGAGTGCAACATCCTAGCCGCTCCAACTATACTGGCTCAAATGACCATCGTCTGGCAGCATCGTCTTTTCAAACCCTTTGCTCGCTTGTGCAGGCAATAGGCCAATAACAGACCAGTGATCGATGGTCCAGGGTTTGTCATCGCGGCGTTTTCGCTCCACAATGACTGTAAAGGGGAATCGCTCGATGGGAACACGCTGACCGGACTTGGATTCGCTCATAACCAGACACTATACCGATCTTTATCACTTACGCTCAATCGGCAGGATCAATAAATAAAATGGCCACAAGCAGGGCTTCTGACACAGCGAAGAAACATCGTCCACAGATGTCAAATGCAGGACTTGATCCAACACAACCCGTTGAAGCAAGAGACGAGTTCGGTGACTCCCGGTCACTTCATGTTGCCGGTGAATACCCCCTGACGATCAAAGTTGACGAGCGGGAACTAGTCACCTTAATGACACTCGGCACGCATCCTGAAAAATTGACTTTAGGCTACCTCCGGAATCAACGCTTGATTGACGACATTGATGAAATCGCCTGTATCGAAGTGGATTGGGAACGCGAAACGGTCGAGGTGACTACCACGCACGGGGAAGGAATTATCGACCTGCATGAAAAAATCAAGAAACGCACAGTAACCACCGGTTGTGGCCAGGGGACCATTTTCAGCTGTACGCTAGACAAACTCTACGACACCCATCTGGAACCATTGCCGCTGAAGCAATCGACGATCTACGCGCTACTAAAAAATATCAGCGACTACAACCAAATATACCGTGCGGCAGGCGCTGTGCACGGTTGTGCCTTATGTGATGGACCGGAGATTCTGCATTTCGTCGAGGATGTGGGCCGGCATAACGCGACTGACGCCATTGCCGGAGAGATGTGGCTGGAAGGCATCACCGGCCATGACAAACTGTTCTACACCACCGGGCGACTGACATCAGAAATCGTGATGAAGGCCGCACACATGGGTATTCCAGTACTGATCTCGCGTTCTGGCATCACCCACATGGGCCTGGAACTCGCGCAGGATTTGGGTGTCGCGCTCATCGCGCGAGCCAAGGGCCGCCATTTTCTTGTCTACAATGGCGAGGACACGCTGATTTACGATGCGATACCACCACGCAGCACCGCACCTGCCCGCGCAAAGGCAACACGCCAGTAACAACAACCCAAGCTAACCGGGTACGGCCTGGTACCAACCGTTAGATTGGATCAAACCCACCGGCGCATCAAAAAGTGTCGACAAGTTCTCGGCATTCAAGATCGATGCCTTGGGACCATCAGCAAAGACCTCACCTTCTTTCAATAACACCACCCGCTCAATTTCCGGTGGTAACTCATGAATGTGATGGGTTACCAGCACAATGGTCCGTCCACTCGACATCAAGTGACGCAACGTGTCCAGGTAACGAAAAGTTGCTGTCAAGTCTAACCCGCTGGTTGGCTCATCTAGTACCAAGTTGGCCGGTTCAGTGACCAGAGCCCGCGCAAGCAACACTCGGCGTTGCTGACCGGTTGACAATTGTCCAAACGGACGATCCGCCAGATCACCAATGCCAATTTCTGAGAGAACAGCACGACTCCGCTCGACTTGATCATCACTGAGTTGATGATGGTTCCAGATACCAACACTAGCAAAGAATCCTGATACAACAACTTCGATTGTCCGAATGTATGCAGCGTAATTCTGCTGTAGATCACTAGAAACGATGCCGAGTCGCGAACGTAATGCCCACACATTCACCCGCTCCTCACCCAGTATCCTGATCTTCGCTCCGGGCTCAACCACGGGATAAAGCTCCCGCGTCAACAACTTGAGCAAAGTCGACTTACCGGAACCATTTGGACCAAGAATAGCGGTATTCTGACCTTGATGCAGACTCAGGTTAAACGACCGAAAAACGCGAGTATCACCGCGAAATACGGTCGCATTTAAAATCTCGACCAGAGGAACCATCAAGAATAATCGTACGCCGGCTGCCGAGATTCGAGGTGGAGAACGGTATCAGCCCTGAATGTTGTCGACCAACAATGCACTAACGCAGCGCGATGTCGTCTTCAATGGTGATCTCAACACCAGCTTCGGGAACCCGCAGTAACACCGAAGCCTTGAGCTTTTCATCTCCACTTAGCGAACCGCTATCAACGCCGGTACGCACCGCTTGTTCGATCTCACGCTGCGACTGAATACCGACTTTTTTCAGAAACTTTCTGAGCTGTATGTTGAAGACTTCCTCGTCCATAATCATCTCAATAACCAATCGATTCCCCGGGGCGGCGTACTCTAGCACAGGCGCGAAAACACCTCGACACGCGGCATCAATGCGAAACGGCGCTGCCTGGTAACGATGTACCCTTCAACTTATTTTCCCGCTTGCTTAGCAATTCTATAGTGGCCTCTTCCTCTCATTCATTAAGTGCGCTACGGGTAGTCCGGGTTTTTATCCCGTTTGCACTGGGTTATTTTCTCTCTTATGCCTTCCGAGTCGGCAATGCCATTATCGGCACCGATCTGACCGTCGATCTGGGTCTGGATGCGGCCAGCCTTGGCCTTTTGACCAGCGCCTACTTTCTGCCATTTGCAATCTTCCAGTTGCCCCTTGGGTTGCTCCTCGATCGCTTTGGTCCGCGCCGAACGGAAGCCGCACTACTCACGGTCGCTGCAGCCGGCGCATTTCTCTTCGCCAGCGCCCATAGCCTTGCTGGACTCGTCGCAGGTCGTGCCCTGATCGGTCTCGGCGTATCCGCATGTCTGATGGGCGCGTTCAAAGCGTACGTTATGTGGTTTCCGGCCAATCGATTGCCCGTGATTAATGGCGCACAAATGGCCATCGGCGGTCTTGGCGCACTGGCGGCAACTCGACCCATCGAAATCCTGCTGCAATTCATGTCGTGGCGCGACATTTTTCTCCTGGCAGGCGCAATGGCACTGGTCGTTGCAATCATCCTATGGATTATTGTCCCACCAGATCCTGATACGACCACCGATCCAACGCCACAAACTTTGGGGTCACGGGGCTTGTGGCAAGTGCTCTCCGATCGCCGGTTTTTTTCCATCGCCCCACTCACCGCAATCACCTCCGGCACGATGATGGCCATACAGGGATTGTGGGCCACTGCCTGGCTAATGGATGTGGCTGAGCTCGACCGAGCATCGGCTGCGAACGTCCTCGCGGCCATGACCGGAGCCCTGATTGCCGGTTATTTGGTGATTGGAAAGATCACTGAAGCATTGTCAATAAGAGGCATAACCACCATGACGACAGCAGTCGTCGTCATGTCGATCGGGCTACTGCCCCAGGTGGTGATTGTGGCCGGCATCACCCATGCGGCCAGCGTCACGTGGATGGCCTATGGGTTCCTCTCCAGCGCCACCATACTGACCTACGCCGGCCTGGCACAGCAGTTTCCAAAGGCGCTCGCCGGTCGCGTGATCACGGCGCAGAATGTGTGTACCTTCCTATGCGCATTTCTTGCGCAGGCGGGACTCGGCCTGATCATTAACCAATGGCCAGCTATCAATGGCGGATATCTCGACAACGGATACCGCCTCGGATTTGGATTAATGCTGGCACTACAGATCATTGCACTGTCCTGGTATCTGATTGCACGCCGAGGCCCACTGCCGAAGTCGCTCACGCTGCGTTAGACACGGCATAGACTGCAGCGTTCTCACCCGCCAGTTTGCCAAAGACTGTCCCAGCCGTTAATCCGGATCCCCCTGGATAATTCTCGACAAAGAGTCCGCCCACCAGTTCACCGGCCGCATACAAGCCCGGAATAGAACGATCGGACAGATCCTGTGTCTCGCCACGTTCATTGATGCGTAAACCGCCGAATGTAAATGTGATCCCCGTCGTGGTCACATAAGCCTCAAAAGGCGGCTCATCGATCGCCAGCGCCCAGTTGGTCTTGTCAATGACGAGACCCTGCGTGGTCAGGCCGTCAAGGATAGACGGATTAAAGTCACCTGGCTGACAAGCCGCGTTGAACTCCTTTACCGTAGCCTTTAACGACTGCGGGTTGATCTCCAGCTCGCCTGCCAGTTCCTCGATAGTGTTAGCCGTGTACTTGGTCACCTGTTTGATGCGGTACTCATCGCGCAAGAGTGGAATAGTCTTTTGATCGAAAATCTGAATAGCAGTCCGAAAGGGTTGACTCATAATCTCCCGGCCAAATTTTACGTAAGTGTGATTGCGCACATCTTCACCTTCGTCGACGAAACGCTCTCCCCGCATGTTGACCATGATGCCCCAGGGATAGGAATGTTTCTGGAAATTATCCAGGACGAACCTGTCGCCATAAGGTGGTGCAGAAATATCCCAGCCGACTGAATGACAGCCCGACCAATTGCCATAAGGTTGGGCACCAATTTCCAGAGCCATGCGAATGCCATCACCCATATTGTGTCGAGTGCCGCGCACGCGGCAAAGATCCCAGCCCTGTCCCAGATATCGAACCCGCATCTCCGGGTTCGATTCAAACCCACCGCATGCCAGCACCACGGCGGGCGCTGAAATCGTCTCGTAGCCCTCAGGCCCACGCACTTCGAGGCCCGTGATACGACGATCCCTTGCCTGGACAAGCCTCGTCGCACCTGTTGAATAACGAATGTGACAACCCATTCGATTCACTTCGGTGAGTTCCATTTCTACCAGACCAGAACCACCTCCTACAGCTTCTATATTCACGCCCCCATAAAACTGATGCTTCCCCTCGATCAGGAAAGACTGGCGACCGAACAT
>JYMV01013304.1_pt1 | contig 11970 bp, 10 predicted proteins | sample 338911 | NCBI WGS metagenome assembly JYMV01 (sample SAMN03354496, study PRJNA234377) | hydrothermal vent metagenome | biome: Deep sea; feature: Hydrothermal plumes at the Eastern Lau Spreading Center, Western Pacific Ocean; material: Seawater | place: Tonga | collected 2009 | depth 2000 m m | reverse complement strand
GCAGAATTTAAAAGTGAATATGGGAAATCACACACAAATAGTTTGAAGAAAAATAATTTATTCCTGTAACTTCGGCGGCTTTTTTAAAGGCAAAATGGCGGCGTAGCTCAGCTGGTTAGAGCACCGGAATCATAATCCGGGTGTCCGGGGTTCGAGTCCCTGCGCCGCTACTTAAAATGTAGCCTTTATCGTGAGATGAAGGCTTTTTTTATAACCTAATTTGAATTATCCGAGGTTCCCTGCCCGACTGCTGACGCAGTCATTCAGGCGGGGAGTCCCTGTGCCGCTACAACAAATAATGTGCATTGAGCATCCCTGCTCAATGGTGAGCGATCCACGACAAAGGCGGACAAGCCCGCCAAAGATCTTTCAATACCAAAATGGGGCGAAAAAGCAAGATGATCGCTCCACATCTACTTAATTTCCTAAATATATATTCACCACATTATGGCGATTCTGGACATGATTTATTAAATAATTTAATCCTTCATCTAAGCGCTGAGGGGAAATTTCCGGATCAATATTCATGTCGTTAGTTCCGTCGATTAAGTGACGAATTAATCCATGAGAAGTGCGGTAGGTATCAATCATTTTTTCAACTGCAAAAGGTCCATCTATTACCATTTGTAAATTGGTTTTGTATTCCTTTTGATAAACGGCATCATCCATGAGAAATCGAATCAAAGGCCAATCATCTCTCACCTCTCCTAAACTTATAGACAGGGCACCCCCGGCCTTTCCCCTGTCCAATGCTTCGTTATGGTCCCAGGTAATCCAAGTGAGCAATGCTGTGGCAGGATCATTATATAAATAATAATTCTGACGCATTTTACCGTAAGAGTCCCAATTCTGAATGGCTGTATTGGTGGCAAGCCATTTGAGGAAAATATCCGTTCTGAATGTGGCTTCAAGTTCACCCCGCCAACTTTCTGGATCCGTCTGACGATTATCGCTGTGGAGCGCATCAAATAATGCAATAATGTCTTTCCAGTCCGAATCATCCTCATTTGTTTTCTTTTCGAAAAATATTTGATTAAATGATCCTTTTGCAATAGTAGCCCCCTTTCCCTCCGGTTTGTATAAATTTCCATTATCATTGATAAACTGCGTTTCAATCACTGTATCATCCACCACTTCTACGGCGGTGTAAAGTCCCCAGAACTGAGGTCCATCTCCATGGTCAAGATAGATAACATAAAATGCCGTATGAGCCGCAGGAATCCCAAACTCTCTATAAATATCTGCAGCAACCTTTTCTCGCAAAAGAGAATTATCCATAGCATTGGATGACATGGATAATTGTTTAAACCCATAAAAGCGCTGGTTATCAATTTGGGGATAGTCATCCTCATATTCATCAAAATCAAATTTGAGAGGGATTTTCCATTTACCCCGGTGCCATGCAAACTTAATGGTGGAATTTCCTTTAAACCTGACGCCTACTTTATACCATTGTTTGCCATCAAAAAAGAAATCACAAGGAACCCAGATCGGATTTTCATCCACAAAACGGCCGTCCGGGCCTGGATTACCGCTACCAAAAGGACCATATAAATCTGTCATGTTATCCACCATCTTTTGCCAGTTTTTTTCCGAAATAACAATGTCCATTCGATTAACTTTATTCGATGGAAATACAACATGGTAATCGGGATCTGCCTTTTTGCCATGCGTTTCGTCTCTCCAGTCTGGCGTATCGAAGTTAGGTTCGTCAACTTCTTCTGCCTTTTTATCCTCGCAAGCAAAGAAAAGAAAAATCAAAATATAGGCTGGTAATCCTTTTTTCATTTACAACTCTCCCCTTTTATTTTCCTCTCTTTCAAAAGAGGGGTTAGGGGTGAGTTTATTCTCCTCTCTCACTTCCAGCACCTTCAGATCAGCGGAGCAATGGGACAAATTGAATTCTCCACTGTTAGGAATCACATAACAATCTCCTGCTGAAAGTGGTTGGATTCCATCATATGTCAATTCACACGTACCGGTGAGAATAAAATGAAATAAAAATGGACACTCATTCTTTATAATAACATCCGATTGTGGATGAATTGTCTTCGCAGACATCATGCCATTGGTCGCATCCAAAAAACCAAAATCATCATGACCAGTATTCCCCTTGTAATGGACATACTTTTGTCCACCAAACAATCGGTCAGGGATTAACTTTCCGGTGGGGAGTATTAATTCGTGGTCTCTGGCAGTCATGTGCTTTCCTGGGCTGTTTATTTCAATCACTTCCAACCCCTTTTTACATGCTAAAACGCGATGTCGAATTTCCGGCGCCTGCAGAATACAATCACCCCCATTCATGATAAACATTTTCGCCCAGCCCTTGTAACAATATATCATTTGGAATCGCAATTGATGATAGTGAACATAATCTGATGTTACCCCACCTTCATTAATCCGAATATGGGATGCACCAAACCGATCATTTTGATGATGTAGTAAATTGCGATATTCCAGACCCACGCGTCCCACAACCCATTGAGAATCATCCGTCATTTTATTTATTTCAAAAGATGAATTTGCGTCCGGCACGTTAATAGGTGGATTCAAGTCAATTGTTTCTATATTAATTCCGTCAAATTTCCCATCAATAATGGATTCAAGATTTGGAAATGGCCCATTGTTCGATTGTCTAAGTTGGATATGTTCTTGTCCGTTTGAAATATCGATAATGGATGGATCTTCAGCAGGATAAATTCGATCAAGTTGGTAGCTATTCTCCTCTGTAAAATATTCTAACGCTTTTTGAATATTTTCGCAAGGAACGATGCCGGCTTCTACTTTATTTTTAATTATAATCAGATGGCCTTTCGTATGAAGTAGAGATTTAAGATACTCTACAAGAAATTACGGAACTCACCTCTTTTTGACCCATCATTTATCTGAATAGTTAATTGTAAAGTACTTTTTCATAATTTAGGACAACCATTTATCGTAATTTTCATCTATATAGGGAACAAATAGAAACCCTGTTTGTTGTAACAAAATCATTCAAATTGGTAAAAGGAAAATTCCATGTTTAAAAAATCACTTTTCGGTAGTTTACTTACATTTATTTTTATGACTGGCTGTACTAAAAAAACTGATACACCCTTTACAATCGATTATGAAAAATACACGTTGAGTAATGGATTAACTGTTATTCTTCACGAAGATAAATCAGATCCCATTGTCGGTGTCGCTATTCAGTATCATGTGGGGTCCAATCGGGAAATTCCGGGACGGACAGGCTTTGCTCACTTATTTGAGCACATGCTTTTTCAGGAATCACAACATGTGGGGCAAGATCAATTTTTCAAAAAAATTCAAAATGTTGGGGGAACACTCAATGGGGGCACCAATAAGGATGGAACTGTTTATTACGAAATAATTCCTAAAAATGCCTTAGAAACTGTTTTATGGATGGAATCTGACCGTATGGGGTGGCTCCTATCCACAGTAACACAGCCAGCTTTTGAAAACCAACAGGAAGTGGTCCAGAACGAAAAACGCCAACGGGTGGATAACCGCCCCTATGGACATGCCAATTATGTCATGATTAAAAATATGTATCCTGCAGATCATCCTTATAACTGGACAACAATCGGTGAATTAGAAGACCTCCAAAATGCAACCCTAAAAGATGTAAGGGATTTCTATGAAAAATGGTATGGTCCCAACAATGCAACCATGGTTATTGCCGGGGACATTAAAAAATCAGAAGTTAAAAAACTGGTCCAAAAATATTTTGGCGAAATAAAACCAGGTCCGGATAATGGCAATCCCACTCCCTTACTTGTGAAACTATCGGAAACTAAAAAAGTATATCACGAAGATAATTTCGCCCGTTCTCCCCGATTAACCATGGCATTCCCAACCGTGGATCAAAACCATGTTGATGCGTCTGCTCTAGAATTATTAAGTCAATTGCTAAGCGACGGGAAAAAAGCACCCCTTTATAAAGTTATTGTAGAAGAAAAGAAACTGGCACCCAGTTTGTTCTCTTATAGTGGAACCCAGGAAATAGCCGGCACATTTAATGTGATTGTAACGGCTTTCCCAACCACCAATCTTACCGATGTAGAATCCGCCGTCCACGAAGCATTTGGCCGGTTTGAAAGTGATGGCTTTACAGCGGAAGACCTAAAACGCCTTAAAGCCAAATATGAAACGGGATTCTACCAGGGGATTTCTTCTGTTTTAGGCAAAGGATTTCAACTGGCTTATTATAACGAATATTTTGGTTCACCCGATGCCATCGCCACTGAGCTTCAAAAAGTCCTGGATGTGAATATGAATGATGTAAAACGGGTATATGAAAAATATATCAAGGGTCAGCATTATGTCATGACCAGCTTTGTTCCCAAAGGAAAAGTTGACCTCGTGGCTGACGGGTCTGTCCTCTTTCCAGTTCAGGAAGAACAAATTGTTGAAAATGTGGTCAAAGAAGCGGGAATTGGCGATATGAATATGGAGAATATTCCTTCAACTTTTGATCGTTCAGTTCCACCGGTAGATGGCCCACAACCACGGCTAAACCTACCCAAAATATGGAAACATGATTATAATAAAGGGATTGCCCTTTACGGCGCCAAACTTGATGAATTACCCTTGATCAATTTTGGAATCCAAATTAAAGGCGGTATGCTTTTGGACGACCCAAATAAAATAGGCGTAGCAAATCTCATCACGGATATGATGATGGAAGGGACTGCCAACAAAACGCCCATCGAACTTGAAGAAGCCATTGACGCATTGGGTTCTTCTATTAGAATGTTTACCGGCAAGCAATCCATTAGCGTCGAAGTCACCACACTCAAACGGAATTTTGATGCCACCCTATCTTTGGTAGAAGAAATCTTTTTTGAACCTCGCTGGGATGAAACAGAATTTGATCGCATTAAAAGAGAAACAGCCGAATCTATTAAACGTCGTGCCGCTGTTCCCTCTTCCATTGCTTCCAATGTATATAATAAACTCATCTACGGAGACCATATCCTTGCCAATACATCTGTCGGTACCGTTGCATCTGTAGAATCAATTGTTTTGGATGATTTAAAAAACTTCTATAACAGTAACTTCTCGGCTGACTTGGCCACCATCAGCATTGTGGGAGATGTAACCCGTAGTGGCACCGTTAAGGCATTTAAAGGTATGGTAGAAAAGTGGGTCGTTAAGGATGTGTCCTTTCCTGAATACGAATTGCCCGAACCAGAACATCAAGCGAAGGTATATTTCGTGGATGTCCCCGGTGCAAAGCAATCTGAAATTCGAATTGGTTACCTTGGCTTGGCCCGAACAGATCCGGATTACTACCCTGCCACCGTGATGAATATGAAATTAGGTGGAAACTTCAGTGGAGACGTCAATTTGGTTCTCCGGGAGGAAAAAGGATATACCTATGGTGCCCGGACAGGGTTTAGCGGCTCCAATTTCCCCGGGAAATTCACTGCTTCCTCCGGAGTTCGATCCAATACTACTGAAGAATCCGTCAATATATTTAAGGAATTATTAACAGCCTATCGCAATCCTATATCATCAGACGATTTGGATTTTACTAAAAATGTCCTTATCAAATCTAATGCAAGACGGTTCGAAACGCTTGGAGCACTTCGGGGAATGATTAGTAATATAGCCACTTATGGATTTCCATTTGACTATATCAAAGACCAGGAGGAAACGGTTCGAAATATGTCAGTTGAAGATCACAATGCATTGGCAAAAAAATTGATTCGACCGGATGAAATGATCTACCTCGTTGTGGGGGATGCAGCTACCCAATTGGAAGGGATGAAATCTTTAGGATTTGGAGATCCCATTTTATTGGATGCGGATGGCAATCCGGTTCAGTAAAGCCCCTGTCAAAATATAAATAAAAAACCCTCCGGTAAATTCGGAGGGTTTTTTATAACTTCAACAATGCTGTTTTTAAATTCATTAAACGACTGGACACTTTTCGGAATAATTTTTACCGGAATCATTATTGTACTCGGTATGGCAGAATTCATCCGACATTATAAAAAATGGGCGCCGGAATCCACACGACAATTTGTCCATATTTTCATTGGTCTTATTGTAGCCTCCGGTCCATTTATATTTAATACTAATATTCAACTCATGACTCTATCTACCTTGTTTATAGTCATTAATATGATTTTATTAACGTCAGGTAAAGTAAAAAGCATGCACGCGACAGAGCGCAAGAGTTATGGCACTGTGTATTTTCCAATGGCCGTATTGATTATGTCATATTTTTGGTGGGATAAACCTATTTCTTTTATTTTAGCCATTATCGTTTTGACCATTGCAGACCCCACCGCAGCGTTTATTGGAAAAAATGGCCGAACCACATTTATTCCCTGGCGGGATAAAAAATCTCGCCGTGGATCTTTGGCCATGTTTGGAACAACCATTTTGATCATCATGCTTGGCACCGATATCCTTGCCAGGGTCTATCAAGCAGCCTTTCTAATACCACTCCCTGTTTTAATCGGATTAAGCATATTCACCGCATTCTCTGCTGCATTAGCCGAATCAATCAGTTTTCGCGGTTCAGACAACCTATCGACGCCACTTATTACTTTTTTGTCCTATGAGATTTTCCTGATTAACTATACCCATGGAACTCTGCCCCAACTCTTGGTATGGACTGTCATTTCAATCGGTATTTTTTCCTTGGCATGGAAACAAAAATCATTATCCACAAGCGGTGCGATTAGTGGATTCTTAATGGGAATTATTATTTTTGGTGCTGGTGGCTGGCCCTGGATCATCCCCCTCGTATTTTTCTTTATTTCGGCCTCCATTTTATCTCACCTTCACCACAAACCTTATTCCCATCGGAATATACTCCAAATACTGGCTAACGGAGGAGTAGGCACCCTTTTCGCTATCATTTATTTTTTCACCAATTTTCCACCAGCCATCGTTTTATATCTTGGGGCTATCGGTGCCGCCACAGCGGATACATGGGCAACCGAAATTGGGTTTTATTCAAAATCTGAACCCAGACTTGTTCTATCCAAAAAAATCGTGGCACGTGGTGTTTCTGGCGGTGTCACATTTCTGGGTACTTTGGGATCGGCTACGGGAGCGTTTATTATCGGAATTCTGGGTGAAGAAATATTGAATTTAAACGACCTGCTCCTCCCCCTCACAATCGCTGGGCTTACCGGATCATTAGTTGATTCAATTCTAGGGCGTTTTATCCAAGCACAATTCAAATGTAGCCAATGCGGCAACCAAACTGAGGATCGATACCATTGCGATCATAAAACAAAGCTGATATTTGGATCAAAGTGGATTGGGAACGACATGGTTAATTTCATCAATACGATAGTGGGCGCATTTGTAGCCTACTTCTTTTGGATGAATTATGGGTAAAATTATAAGTTTTAAAGCGTCTATTACAAATAAAAAACCCCATCCCGATAATCGAGATGGGGTTTTTTATAGAGATGTCGGTTGCGTTTAAATAACTTTATAAACGATTAAACCAACCATGACGATAAGTGCGGTAAAAATCATGGAAACACCCATGTTTCCTTTTTTGATTTCTTCCCATTCGTCAATATCAGTTGAAAGCCAATCGAAAACTTTCAATGCAATACCAACGCCCAGGCCAAAACCGATAGCCGCTGTGATCGCCCATAATAAAGAACGACCGTATTGTGCGAACATGCCGCCCCAACTGGTAGGATCTAACATTCTTCCTCCTTGTTACAGTGTTTGAATTGAATTTTTTATCAGACGCATAAATCCTGCTGAATCAATTTTACCATCCGTCAATTGACGGATTTGACCCGCAGTTGCCTTTGCCGTGATAATTGTATTTTGCCTGGATACCGGGATGATTACCGTTACGTCTGTATCCTCCGGAACAATGGCTGTGTATCCGGGTTTTTTCTTCGCAAATTTTTCTTGATGGTTCATGGCTTGCCCAACGGCAATAAATCCAACCAGCATGACCATTTCAAAATTATTTCGAAGGCTTTCCATTTCAATGGAAAAACTATATGAACCATCCTTATTCTTCGTAAGGGACATTTTCTTTTCATCAACCGTGACCCTGTAATATTTACAGGTATTGGTTACTTTTCGATAAAAGCCATAGTTTGCAAAAGCAAATTGCGAACTCATCACTAAAACAATGAATACCGAGAAAATTCTTTTTGTGGTCATTTATTTACCATTTCTTAACGTTTAACAAGCGCGATTTTACAGGAAGGAGTGTTCCTGAGTCAAGTACCAAATACAATTTCCCCATTCTTCATGACATATCGAATTGGGTGATTTGAGACATAATATGGTATATCCAGCAAACTACTTATACCCCAAATAATCAAGTCAGCAGATTTTCCCACCTTAATCGACCCAATTTTGTCCTCTAAATCAAGTGCCTTTGCACCGTGATAGGTTGCAGCTTGAAAGGATTCTTCAACGGTCATACCCAAATGCATGCAAGCCAACGTCATGATAAATGGCATGGATTGAATATAACAGCTCCCTGGATTAAAATCAGTCGCAAGCGATAGGGTAATCCCTGAATTGATAAGTTCTCTCGCCGGCGCATAGGTGGATTTTCCAAGGAAAAACGTGGTCCCAGGAAGCAAGGTAGCAATCACATTATTCTCCACTAAAGCGTTAATACCGTCTGCGCTAACGGCCATAAGGTGATCTGCCGAAATTGCACCTACTTCCCCTGCTAATTCCGCCGCGCCAGAGTCCACAAATTCATCTGCATGGAGACGCGGTTTTAATCCGTATTTTTTTCCTGTTTCTAATATGCGTTTGGATTGCGCTACCGTGAAGTAACCCTCTTCACAAAATACATCATTAAATACAGCAATGCCCTGCGCCGCAACGGCAGGAATCATTTCATTACAGATGAGATTCACATAACCATCATGATCATCAGCAAATTCCTGTGGAAAGGCGTGGCCCCCCATAAATGTGGGTATCAAATCTATTGCATGGCTTTTATGGACTTTGTGTATAACAGATAAAGATTTTAATTCTGATTCTGTGTCAAGGCCATACCCGGACTTTGCTTCAATGGTCGTGGTGCCACCCGCAATAAATCGATCCATTCGTTGAGATACCTTATCGATTAATTCATCCTCAGACGCATTTCGTACCCCTTCTACACTGGAAACAATGCCACCGCCCTTTTCCGCAATTTTTTCGTAGGTGGCGCCGGCCAACCGCATGGCATATTCTTCATCACGATTATCTAAAAATACAGGGTGGGTGTGGGAATCTACAAATCCGCATGTCACCATTTTTCCACCGCAGTCAATGGCATTTTCCGATTGCCTATCACCGATAGCTGCAATTTTACCATTTTCGATTAGGATTGACGTATTCTCGAAAGATGCCACACCATCAGCGTTGGCGGTCACCAAACACCCTATATTCTTAAGGATTATTGATTTTGGATTGCTGACTTTGGATTGCTGATTATCCAATCCCCATCTCCCATTTTCCATCAACCATCATACATTATCCCTTTTCCATCATAGGAATATCTACATCCCAATCTTTTGCATTTTGAATCGCATCTTCATATCCCGCATCCGCATGACGTAAAAACCGCTTTTACCCGTTTTTCCATTTCTGGTGTACCGTCCACACAAATGACCTGTCCTGCATGAATAGCGAGCCCCATTCCCACACCGCCACCATGATGTATTGACACCCAAGTAGTTCCACTGGCTGTACTGGTGAGGGCATTGAGCAAGGGCCAATCCGCTACCGCATCAGACCCATCTTTCATAGCTTCTGTTTCCCGATAAGGTGATGCCACCGAACCACAATCAAGATGATCTCTACCGATTACAATAGGCGCCGATAATTCACCACTGGCCACCATTTGATTTAACGCCACACCAAACTTGGATCGCTGTGTATAATCGAGCCAACAAATACGCGATGGTAATCCTTGAAACTGTACTTGTTCTTTCGCCAGTTTAATCCAGCGGGATAGTGTTTCATCTTCTGGAAACATATCTAATAATTTTTCATCGGTCTTATAAATATCTTCAGGATCTCCCGACAGGGCGACCCATCGGAATGGCCCCTTACCTTGACAAAACAAATCACGAATGTAAGCGGGCACAAACCCCGGAAAGTCGAACGCATTTTCTACACCTGCTTTTTTGGCTTGGCCTCGAAGGTTATTCCCATAATCAAAAACAATTGCGCCTTTTTCCTTTAAGTCGAGCATGCCTTGACAATGTTCTGCCATGGCGCGATAACTCTCCTTGATATATTTATCCGGATCAGATTTCCGTAATTCCACCGCTTCTTCATAAGTCATGCCATTGGGCACATATCCATCCAATTCATCGTGCGCGGAAGTCTGGTCTGTAATCATATCCGGCACAATGCCCAATTTCGCCAATTGGGGCACAATATCCGCCGCATTGCCCTGCAGGCCGATAGACAGTGGCTCACCCTTATTCTGGGCATCACGGGCCATGGACAGTGCATCATCCATGGAATCCGTAGCCACATTAAGGTATTTCGTTTCCAAACGTCGTTGGATTCGAAAAGGGTCAATTTCAATACAAATGCAAACGCCGTTATTCATGGTGACAGAAAGTGGCTGAGCGCCTCCCATACCGCCAAGACCGGCAGTGACAACGAGTTTTCCTGTTAAATCAGAATTATAATGTTGCTTTGCGGCGGCGGCAAACGTTTCGTAGGTCCCCTGCAATATCCCCTGAGTACCAATATATATCCAGGAACCGGCGGTCATTTGACCGTACATCATAAGTCCCTGTTTATCTAATTCATTAAAATGATCCCAGGTGGCCCAGTCAGGGACAAGATTGGAATTGGCGATGAGTACGCGAGGCGACCAGGTATGTGTTTTGAGTACTCCCACCGGTTTTCCTGATTGTACCAGCAATGTTTCATCTTCATTCATCCGTTTCAGCGTATTGAGAATCGCATCATAACATTCCCAATTTCGCGCCGCTTTTCCCTTTCCCCCATATACAACCAATTCATCCGGGTTTTCTGCCACGTCCGGATCAAGGTTATTTTGAATCATCCTGTATGGCGCTTCAATCTGCCAGTTTTTACAGGTGAGTTTGTTACCCCGCGGTGCGTGGATGATCCGTTTTGACATGCAATTAATCCTTTTCTTTCGTAAAATTACTGCAGGAAATTTAAACAATGCCTGACATACTCCATAACCTTACAATACAATCGTCCGCAGAAAATGTATATGAGGTGCTTACTACCCCAAAAGGGTTAGCTGCATGGTGGACAAAATCGTCGTCCGGCCATCCTGAATTGGGTGCAGAATATCAACTTTTTTTCAGTGATGAATATGACTGGCGCGCCATTGTTCTGGAAAATGATGAAAATACCAAATTTGTGTTAGAGATTACAGCGGCAGATGAAGACTGGACTGGAACAAAGGTCAAATTCTTTTTAACCCGTAAAGGCGATTCTACCGACTTACAATTTGAACATACAGGATGGAAAGAGACCAATGACCATTTTCGAGTTTCCTCCTATTGCTGGGCCAAGTATCTAAGATTATTGAAAAAGTTTATTGAAGAAGAAGTTATTGTTCCCTATGACGAAAGGCAAAATCTATAAAACTTTGTGTAGTTAACTTATTGACGTGAAAACCAATCATAAAATTATTCTTGGCGATTCCAGGAAAATGGATTTAGTTCAGGACAAATCGATTCATCTTGTAGTTACCTCTCCCCCATACTGGCAGCTCAAGGATTATGGCGATAAAAACCAGATTGGATTCGATGACTCGTACGAGGATTATATCAATAATCTAAATTTAGTCTGGAATGAATCATATCGGGTGCTGGATGATGGATGCCGGTTATGTGTCAACATCGGCGATCAATTCGCTAGGTCAGTCTATTATGGTCGATATAAGGTCATTCCTATCCGGACTGAGATTATTAAATTTTGCGAAACAGTTGGGTTTGATTATATGGGTGCCATCAT